>Ga0209711_10002177_pt1 | contig 18018 bp, 18 predicted proteins | sample ArcticOcean_MG_C_7_FD_187441 | JGI IMG/M metagenome (GOLD analysis project Ga0209711, IMG submission 187441) | Marine microbial communities from western Arctic Ocean - ArcticOcean_MG_CB11_88 (SPAdes) (version 2) | ecosystem: Environmental > Aquatic > Marine > Oceanic | place: Arctic Ocean... | reverse complement strand
TGTGTATCAGGTCAATGAAGACGGTCTTCGAGACTGAGCGGTGTGAGAAAAAACCCCTAAAAACCACTTGTTTAGCCGTCGAGAAGGGCGGCACATTCAAGGTCACTTGAGTAAGCATGACGCTCATGCGACACTTGATTGAACGGGTATTGGAACTCACTGAAGCTGAAACATCAAGCCCAGCACCAACGACTCCACCTCTTGGAGAAGGCAGTGAAGTAGAACTTCAGGCGTTATTGGAATCTCTCCAGCCTCGCATTCGAGTCTACGGTGTTGGAGGAGCGGGTTGTAATGCAATCGGCAGACTTTCTGAAGAAGGCTTGTTTGAAAATTCTTATGTCACTGGATATGCCATCAATACCGATGCTCAGGCATTACTCATGTCCCCCATCGAAGAAAAAGTGTTGATTGGAAGAACTGCACGTGGCCGAGGAGCGGGTGGAGATCCTACCAAAGGGGAAGCTGCGGCACTTGAATCAGAGTTGGCACTTCGAAGAATTACAAATGATACTCAACTTGCAATCATTACCGCTGGAATGGGTGGAGGTTCAGGAACTGGTGCTGCTGGGCAAATAGCTCGGCTCGCCAAACAACAAGGAGCGATGACAATTGCAGTGGTCACCTATCCATTCGAGTCTGAAGGTGCGCTTCGAAAGCAAAATGCTGAATGGGGCCTTGAACGATTGAGAGAACATTGTGACACAATATTAGTCATTCCAAACGAACGCTTGCTCGAGATCGAGGGTGTCAAAGATTTACCCATTTCCAGTGCTTTTAGAGTTGGAGATGAATTACTGGTTCGCTCAATTACTGGTGTTGCAGAATTGCTCACTATCGATGGCATGGTGAATCTTGACTTTGAAGATCTACGTTCCGTCATCAACTTTGGTAGTGGGGTTGCCATGATTGGTTTAGGAGCTGCTTCGGGGCCAGGACGTGCTGAAGCTGCCACAATGGAGGCATTGCATTCACCGTTGCTCGATATCGATACATCCGATGCACGCGGAGCCCTGATCAATGTCGTCGGTGGAGCAAATCTAACTCTTGGGGAAGCTGAACGATGTGCTAAAATCATCAAAGATCAAATTTCACCTCATGCTCAAATCATTTGGGGCGCAGCGGTAAAGGAAGACTTAGAAGAGGAAATCCGGGTAATGCTTGTCCTCACAGGTGTCAAAAGTGAACAGATTCATGGCGCCAATGAAAACCGACAATTACGTGCCTTGCGTAATCAACAAATCGAATTTGTTAACTGATTACTTTATCACAATGTAAAGACAACCGAGGATAGCGATAAGCCCTCCAATGATGAGTGAAAAGTCACCGAGTGAATAGGTTTGATCGACATCCGGTTGAGTCAAAACTCCTTCAAAACTCGAACCCGGTATTGTGACTCCATATGAGTTCCAAGCATCACCCATCGAATTTCCATTCCCGTTAACTGCGTTTCCAAATACGATAAATTCAACCGATGATGCATTATCTTGAGGGGCCGTCCAGGTAAAATTCCAAGCTCGTTGAGCGCTTCCTTCACTGGTATGAGTCCAGCCATTGTCAATTTCTTGAGATTCATTCGGATTGTCAAATACGATTATGCCATCGCTTACCAAGAGACGAAAACCACCTTGTGAAGCGTTCACCTGGAGTTCATTACTGCTTTCGATCACAAGACTCAGTTCAAAGGTCTGATTGCTTTCAAACGATGCGGGAATACCGGTGAGTGAAGTTTCAGTACTGTTCGAGGCGCCACCATGACATGCACACCCATTATTGGCGAGCTCTCCGACTCCAATTGGAAAACTTTGACTGGAAGTTAAGCCGAGTGAAGAAAAGAGAAGTAAAAGAAAAACGCAATGCAGTTGACTGAACCTCATCTTTACCCAAAGGGAAGTCATGGTATGGCTCATATGACTTTTTCCATCCACCATGCACTTATTCATTGATAATCTATCGGTCACTTGAGTGATTAAAACTTCATCGGAAAAAAACATTCTTTCATGTAGTAGAAGGGTTAATTTCGTGTTGGAAGTGGAACTGTGCAATCATGGAATACTGTTGAAGAAGTCGATGAAGAAGAAATGGATATATTTGCAGAACTTGGTGCTGTTCAACCAATGAATGCACCCGTCCTAACAAATAACCATACCAATACTTCAGCGTTAAGCAATGACCCTCTTGCAGCATTTATGGAAGATGAAGAAGAAAATACACTTACCGCCGATTCGCTTTTCGCACTTGAAGATGAACCAGAAGGTGCATTTGAATTCATTTCGGAACCTGAACCGTTAACTGAAAATACTTCGAGTTTCTTGGTTGAAACACTTCAATCGCCCCTTCCAACACTCTCAAACGAAGTGATCACTGAACTTCTTGAAGTTCTCGTTAAAACCGAACTCAATTCTCGTATTGAACGTGGAGAAAATTGGCTGTCCGACCTTCCAGCAGATGCTATCGCTCAAATCCAATCAGCAAAAGTTGTGAAGCAACAGGAGGCGTATCACCTCTCACTCATCATCGATATGGTAGGCTCCGGCCAAGTTCGACCGTTTGCAACCGTCCTCTCAACCGGTGAAGGCGTCTTGCCTGTATCTCCCCCATCGCACCTCTCACAATCGTGGCATCCACTGTATAATGCGCTACGAGACCTCTTGCTTCAAGCAATGAACTCTCTTTCAAAAGTGAATGTTGTTGTAGGGAAAGCAGCGGTTTAAGCTCGATGAACAACTACGCTCGAAGTCATCTTGACTTCGGTGAACATGTTCGAGACGCTGCAGTATTTCTCATGGCTCTTAGCCACTATCCTCTCGAGGAGCTTTTCAGGGACATTTCCTTCGACGTGGTAAATCATTTCAACTGATTCAAAAACACGCGGAGTTGCTTCTGCCCGGGTACTGTCAAGTTCCACCCAGACTTTAGTAAATTGACGATCTTTGAGGCCTACAATCACATCGACTAAAGAGCATGCTCCAATCATTTGAAGCGTTACTTGCATTGGAGAAGGCCCATCTTCCCAGTCCAATACAAGGCTCTGTTGATTGGAATTCGTGCACAAAAGTCCATTTCCGCCGGTCCATTCCACTCGCCCTTGCATGGAGGTCCGTGGGGCGGTTCATTCTTGAAGGGGATGCATCTGCGTCTGTTTGATTGCCATGAACGGAACCCCAGTGACATTAAACAACGGTAAACTCAATGTTCCAGATGACCCAATAATTCACTTCATTGAAGGAGATGGAATTGGAATTGATATTTCTCCAGTCATGATGAAAGTTGTTGATGCTGCTGTTTCAAAATCGTATAATGGACAAAAGGGTATTGTTTGGTCAGAAGTTCTTGCTGGTGAAAAGGCATTCAATGCAACGGGTGAATGGTTGCCTCAAGCTACACTGGATGCAATTCGTGCTGGCCTCATCTCAATTAAGGGACCGTTAACAACCCCCGTAGGTGGAGGAATCCGTTCATTGAATGTTGCTCTACGACAAAAACTCGACTTGTATGCTTGCGTTCGCCCCGTGCGTTGGTATGAAGGAACGCCTTCACCAGTCAAATCTCCTGGTGATGTCGATATGATTATTTTCAGAGAAAACAGTGAAGACGTGTATGCCGGTATTGAATGGGAAGCAGGCAGTGCTGAAGTCAAGAAAGTGATTGATTTCTTACAGAATGAGATGGGTGTCGATAAAATTCGATTCCCAAATACCTCTGGAATTGGCATCAAACCAATTTCACAAGAAGGAACTGCACGTATTGTAAGGGCTGCTCTTCAACACGCCGTCGACACCGATAAGGAAAGTGTGACCATTGTTCACAAAGGTAACATCATGAAATTTACAGAAGGCGGATTTCGCGATTGGGGTTATTCAATTGCTAAAGATGAATTCGGAGCTACTGAACTCGATGGTGGGCCATGGTGCACCTTTGAAAATCCAAATACCGGCAAGACAATTCTCGTAAAGGACGTCATTGCAGACGCAATGTTACAACAAATTATTACTCGACCTTCTGAATATTCTGTCTTGACAACTATGAACCTGAACGGCGATTACATCTCAGATGCATTAGCTGCACAAGTTGGCGGGATCGGTATTGCACCAGGTGCAAACCTCAACTATGAAACTGGAATTTCTATCTTTGAAGCGACCCATGGTACTGCTCCAAAGTATACTGGTCAAAACAAAGTAAATCCAGGTTCACTTATTCTCTCTGCAGAAATGATGCTTCGCCATATGGGCTGGGTTGAAGCGGCAGATCTGATTGTCAAGGGCATGGAAGGAGCAATCTCTGCAAAAACCGTCACCTACGACTTTGAGCGTTTGATGGACGATGCAATACTACTCTCATGCAGTGCCTTCGGCGATGCAATGATTGCTCACATGTGAGTACTCACTTGAGCCAAGCGTTGAGTGAACGGCTATTTTTAGCAATTCCAAAGCCAAATTGTTCTTCGAAAGCACGAGCAACAAGTGTGAAATCACCATCACGGGTTGCAATCAATACAGTTCCGAGATCTTGCAGAGATTGAGTAGCAAGTTGTGAAGCGATTCGCATTAAAGTTCGGTCTGGTGATTCAGGGTAAATATCTCGTCCTTCTAGAACAGTGCGGACAGGTTCTCCACGAGTGCGCTTCATGGCTGTGATTTCTTCATAAATTTCACTCGATTCAAGTAAGAACTTTTCAATGGCCATTTTCGTATCTTCCGAACCTGCTTCGGATTCAATTTCAAGGTCAAGGGGTCTCCACGTGTTGTAATCGGTAAGAACGTCGTCCACAAGAGCGTTCAATGTTTTTGCATTGAAAATTGCATCAAGTAAATCTGGTGAAACTAAAGCATCATCGAATCGGCTCTTAAGGAGCTTAATTCCAGACGTGATACCGGTCAATTCTTGTTTAACAATACTTGGTAGCCACAGTTGTAATTTCTTATCCCTCGCCTTGCTAAGGAGGATTTTATGGAAGCTTCCTTGACCTTGGATGTCGAGACTAATCTCGCCTACGAGATGCAACTTTTCTGAGATTCGGTCAATCAAAGCATCGACTAAAATATTTGTATCAACAATCACCAATGGAACCAAGGAGAGGTTGCGCAGATAACGGCGGGATGCATTTGGAATCTGAGATTTATTTATTGAGAAGAGAGATAATTCAGCCTGTTGCAAACTTCGAATTTCAGTCTCATTGAAGAAGACGCTGTTTTGTGCACGTTCAAGGTACATCAAACCATCAACAGGGCGAACTTTGGCAGCCTCACTGGCAAGTGAATAGACTTCATCGGTTGATGGTGAACCAAATTGCATCAACTGATTAAATCGGGTATCAAACGTATTCTTTTGTCTTCTACGATTCTTATGTAACGAGTTTGTTGCAGCTGTAACTCTTCCACAAAACGGGTCTGTAGGGAGCGGTCGCGGGTGCTCATGAGGATAGGTTTTGAGCATGTCCAAGTCGTCTTCTGCGTGATAGACTCGCATAACTTCTACCATCTCGCCTTCTTCATTTTCTTCGAGTTCCATTTTGCTTCGTTTGACGAAGTCTTTCAGTAAACGGGTTGCGGAATTGGTGTCTTTTGATTTTGCCGTGTATGATACGCGCAGATATAATTGGAAACGTTGAGTAATAGCACTTTTGAGAGCTGGTTGTGCATCGAGAAGTTCAACTGCCTCTCGCCATTGTTCAGCGAATGCCAAATGAATGAGGGCTTTACGGTACAAAGTGAGTGAATACTCGTAATCAAATTCTTCATGATCTCCTGCCTTACGATAATCTCGAGCGGCATTCAGTTCTTCTTTATTGGATGCATAGACCGCTGCTCGTGCAAGAGTGTGCCATGGGGATAATGCATCATGGTTTTGATACCAACGAACAAGAGATGGGAGTCCTATATCATGTTCTAAAACCAAGTGCCGAACACTGTGAATCATCCCAGTTGGAATGAGAGGGTTGCCCAACAGGGTATTGAGAGTTTCAATGTTCTCGGCATCAGAATTACCATGCTGAAGCATCAAGGCCACATGGTTGAGACGCAATGTTGCGATGACTGCATTGAAGAGAACACGTTCCATGACGGTGAGTTCTGCTGAAGCAATACTTTCTTCAAGATTCGAAAGGTGAGTCGATGATGCAATTCCACTACCTCCATCGCGCAGTGCTTGACGAATTGGTCCGAAAGCCAAAAGACCTTGCTTATCGAGAACCGTAGTAAGGCGATCGTCTTCGATGTTTTCGCCTTCAAACAGCATTAACAGCGCTTCAGAAGTCGAAGAAAAAGATTCAGGGGCATCCATGCTGTGGACCTCGGAAAGGGCTGCTTTTCGAGCTGCCCGGACGTTTATCCAGAGGTCATCATTACTCCCTGCATCGAGTAGATGGGATACAAGGAGGGTCTCGTAAGGATGGGAGAATGGGACCAAATCGTTGGAAGTGACCATCTTAGCGAGGAGGTTCAATTCCATACTTTGAGTATAGATGTCAATGAGAAGTGGGAACACACTTTCCCAGGCCTCACTTGAGTCGTGAGAGAGATTCTTTGCAGCCATCGAACGAATATTCAGAGGTAGTGATTTCATTTGAATCAAGGCAACAAGAGACCCATCATCCAGAATTGGTATTTGTTCAAGGAGCCATTGATCGATTACATCACCCGAAAGTTCGGAAAGTAAAGGGGCCAAAGTTGACAACTCGGTATGATGATCGAGTTTGAGACTGGTGAGAAGTTGAATTGTTTCTTCAGACTTTCCTTCTTTGTGAAGTGCATTCAATCTCCACCACATAATTTTCTCAATTTGAACGGCATTGGTTGTATGTTTGCGCAGTAATTCCAGTCCTTCTGCAAGTTGCTTCGAAGAAAGTTTTGCTGCTTCAGCGGGAGTGTTTTCCCACGCGAGAAGCTGCCGAGCTGCTGACAATGAATGGTCTCCTTTGGCAGTTCTGGACTTCTTCCAATCCAACACCTTGCCCTGACGAAGCAAGTGAAGATCATTCAGTTGTTCAGTCAAATCTGCATCGACTGCTTTGAGTCGCTCAAGGGGTTCTGCAGGGTCTTTTCCTGAGGCTAAAGCAAACAAAACGCTCAATGCTGAGGCTTGTCCTTCTAATTGATAGAGAATCTCTGCAGGGTGTAATGGTCGACCTGATGACAGTTGAGAGACAATATTGCGAAGTGCAACTTGAGATTCGGCATCTGTTACGGTAACTGAGATTTCTTCAACAGCCGTAATCAAGTCCTCTGTGATGAACGGATTAATGAAAGCTGAATTCAACTTCACCTTTTTGCCTGCTTTGGCCTTGCTCACTTTCGCTTTCGAGAAAGCAGCGAATTGGCCAAGGAGCGCGGTTCGTTGGGCAAGGTCGAGCCATACGGGGTGCACCCCCTTTTCCAAACATGTTTCACGTAATGATTTCTCAGTCGTCTCCCATTCTTCTTCCCATTCATCTTTGTTGAGCAGTTTGTGAACCATCAAGACTGCAAGTCGATAAGCGGTACTGTATTCTGAAGGAAGAAGCATTTCTGGTGCTGAAGGAAGTGCGTCCATTGGACCCGAAGCGCCTCGGCCACCTCGGCGATTTCTACCTCGACCGCCAGATGATCTTCGCCGGGACGGTGCGTCAGGTTCTTCTTCATCAGCCGCAGGGAGTTCTGTCTCAGCGAGTGCTAGAAGCAGGAGTGGGCGCCAAGGTTTCTCAAGTAATTGCCAGTCAGCCGTTTTCACAACTAAAGACTGGCGTCGAGGTTTTGTGACGTTTGTTTTGAAAGCAACTTCAAGACAATTTGACATGTGGGTCTCTTGCAATGCTCCGCCCCCTCTCTCATTGCCTCAACCTACCCTCCTTCAACCCACCGGCATCATCGTCTAGGACTCAAAAGGATTCGTTTCCACCAGAAGTCTGCGAACATCCTTGAACAAAGAACACTTGGAGCTCACTGGAGGAATAGCATGGACATCATTCGTATCGTGGTTTTGTTACTTCATCCTTTACTTGCAACAGGCTTGCTTGGTTGGATTTGGTGGCAATACTCGTGGCGGAAAAAAAGTCATGAACTCAAAGGCGAGTCGCGCAATAAAGCGCTCACTCAACATGAAAAATACGGTAACAAGCTAATTTGGTCTGCTTTTTTCGTGATTTGTATTGCCTTTTTGAGTCGTGCTTTTATTGGCTGGAGAGAGAATGAAAGTTTTTTCACGGCATTCGAGCCGAGCCTTCATGGATTCATGGGCCCGGTTGGATTTGTTTTGCTGTTCTTACTTGCACGAATGGGTCGTCGGGCACGAGATGCTCGAAAGGGTGGTGAAAAATTCGCCCACCATGCATTGAAACATGGGCGAGCTGCTGACTTGATTGTAGTCCTCGCTTTCCTTCATGCCTTCTTAGGGTTCTTGCATATTTTCAAAGTCTTGTGAATTCATCATATGGCAAGTTCTTCGCTCCGATTCCGCCACATTCTGAGCCAAGTTTCAAGATTGGAATCGACTCCTGGTTCTTGAATTCGGCAACCACAAGCGTTAGCATGCCCGCCACCAGTCGGATCCATAGCAGTTGCTAATCGAGATAAATCGTATCGGCCTTGGCCGTTTTCAAGAAATGAATTGGCATAGAAACTGGCAGAAAGTGCAGGGCGATTTGGTGTTTCAATCGAACCGTCTGCATATCCGTGAATGATGCAGCATGCATCTGCTCTGTCGCCAGCCCACGCCGTTACTAAATACCCGTTTGAACGAACACCTTTCTCATCCATTCGGCAGACTGCAAGGCGGTCAATGATTTCAGTATGTTGTTCGACAACCGCTTGTGCCGCTATACGTTCATGTCGGGCTCTTTCGATATGAGGTGATATTTTTGAATCATGCAAGACTTCATTCAAACTCGAACCTTGTGAAAGTAGAGCGAGTACATGGTGCATATGTTCTGATTCTTTGAGTGAAAGTGAACGAGCTAATTGAAGAATTGGGCCATCTTCAATGAATTCCTCTCGAGTGATTTGACCAGAATCAAGAGCATCGACTACCGGCATTATTTCTTCTAAATGCGAGACATCGATGTAGGGGCTCAAGACATCATAGGCAAGTCGAGCAGCAGACGGTGTCGCCTCCCAATGACAGGTACCTCCATTGCGAACAAAAATTTCTTCCTCTTCCTTATTCGGACGGTTCGTTTGATGGTGGTCAAGATACCATCCACACTCGGGGTGAAAAGGTAAATCCACCATTGCTGTGGAGCGGTCGACTAATGCATCAAGGGCTCCGGAGCGCACCAAGGCTGCGTGAGCAAAATGAACCTCGGCCTCTGGGTTTGCTGCTTTTAGGACTGCTGCTGCACAAAGTCCGTCGAGATCAGAATCAGCAATAATTCGTGTGAATTCAGGTAATCCTGCTCTTTTCAATGGTGTCGAAGTAGGAGGCACAACGCGATGGTTGTGGGCGCTCTCCAAGAAGGTTTTCGAAACACATTCCGCCACAATTAATTTGACCTATTGCTGCTCTGCTTGTGGTATGGAGACTTCGTGCGGTATCGTCTTGGCTAATTACGGGACCATTCTCCTTCTCCAATACCCGCAAGGCCACTGGGATTTTCCAAAAGGTCATGTTGAAGAAAGTGATGAGGACCACTTTGCAACAGCTCGACGTGAACTTGAAGAAGAGACCGGGATTGATGAAATCGAATTTATTCCCAGCTTTGTTGAGCGGAGTGAATATTCATACTGGCATAAAGGCCGAAAACGTACAAAACAAGTGTACTGGTATTTGGCAGAAACCGAGCGGATTACAGTTACTCTCTCTCATGAGCATCAAGGCCACATGTGGTTGGATTGGGAACAAGCAAAAGAACAGCTCACCCACAAGGAAACAAGAAGTATTCTTGCAAACGCTCACAGCCATATGGTTTCACTCGGCAAGGAATGATTCAAAGTTGGTCGAAATCTTCATCGGTTTGATTTAATTTTCGAATCAAATCCCCAACGCCACTTTCAGGTCCTCTTCGACCAAGAGGCATCCAAAGAGATTCATCATTGCCAAGGGCCAAACAAACCCACCGCCCGAAAACAAAGAACCAATCTGAGAGGCGGTTAATATACACAAGAACAAGTGGTCGGACAGCCTCACTGCCTTCAGATTCAGCCAAACGAAGAACTGTGCGTTCTAAGCGACGGGTTACCGTTCGCGCAAGGTGGATTACTGCTTCAGGACCTTGGCCAGAGGGGAGGATAAAACTGGTCAAAGGTTCGAGCTCTTCGAGCCATGCATCCATTTCATCAACCAAGACTGAGGCTTGGGCCCCCTGCAAAACAACCATGCCTTGCGGGAGTTGTGATGGTGGGCACGCAAGTTCGGCTCCAAGATCAAAAAGTTCGTTCTGTATTCGAGGAAGAGCTTGGCCAGCGATCCGTTGAACTCTTTGGACAGTTGAACGATTGCCTCCATCCTCGTGTCTTGGGAGACGGTCAATTTCCATAAGGCACATTCCGAGAAGAGCGTTGAGTTCATCACATGTACCGACCGCTTCAAGGCGTGGGTCTGCTTTTGAACGACGTGACCCGTCAACCAGTGAGGTTTGCCCTTCATCTCCTGTACCCGTATATACTCGATTGATGCGTACCATGGCTCTGCCTCAGGCAATCCTAAGTCATGCTTCTATGAGTGGTTTTCGGGCAAGAAAACTTGTATCGATTGGGTGGTACCATTCAATATCTTCTTCTCCAAAACTCCATGAATACAAGGCAAGGTGCTGATCGACCACTCCATACCATTCTAATCGGCCAGGTTCTAAGCAAGCAATGCGCGTCCCTGTCGCTTCAATTCTTGAAGTTACATTTTGCCAATGAGCCACAAGTTGAGCCAATTGTTCAGCAACCTCAACGACGTGTTCATTTTCTGCTTCAAGGGAGTCAAGTAAGACTTCTAATTCTTCAGTAAGGTCGTGAGCCTCATCGCTCATCGCTTGAAGTTCGGCCAACCATCGAGTTACTTTCGGTAAGTTCTCTCTTGCATCTTCAATTGAAACTATTTGAGCACCTTTCGGGAGAGTGCGCAATGCCACATCTTCATCGGCTAATGAACAAACATCCATTGGTCGTCCTGAAAAGAAGGGTGTATCTGACTGTTCTTTCACATGCGTTCCTTTACTTGAAGGACCTTCAAGTAATCGGAAGAGAATCATGATTTTTGGCGTTTTGTGGGGGTTTAGGAAAAATCGGTGCCAAGAAGTCAAGCAGACGGTAACGGCGACTGGTAGTTCGGAATGACCTTCTTGACAAATCGCATGAATACAACTGAGCCAATTCCCATCCACATCAATAATTCGAAGATCAAAACAGCATAGTACACAGGTCCGAATTCTTTGAGCAGCGCAACTGCATCATACGGAACGCCGTAGAATGCCATATATGCTGCTTGAGAGAGAAGGCTTGATGAGAACCAAACAACTACTGCCAACCAAAAAAGAGTGCCTCGTTTCGATTCTTGTTGTGTTTCAGATACTTTTCCCATGATACTATATTGTCTTTATACCTCTTAACTGCTTTGTCTTTATGTATCGAAATATGCCGCTGTATTGCCGGAATATTCTGGATAAGGGTATTTTGTTTCCGGAAAAGTCTTCATTCTTGTTCTGAAACGTGGAGAGATGGAAGACGGAGCATACCCGAAGAATCGATTTGTTCGAGAGCATCATGGATGGCTTGAATCCATTCAAGTGCAACGGCTTCTTCACCACCTACTGCTAAGAGTGATTCAAACCATTCATCAGCAGTATGTAGATCTTCGATGAACAAGTGAATTCTATGGAGTGCAATATAAGCCATTGGATTCAAGTGTTCTTCTTCAGCATCCCAGCCTTTTTCAAAGCACGCAATGGCTCCGTTATCGCCATCGATTTGTCCGCGTTGTAAAGCGACCATGCCCGCTTGGCTCCATGCAAGAGGTAAGCGGCCAATCAAGAGTCCGCGGAAGACGAGCCATGTCTGTCCCCCTCCAAGCATGACAAGTGATAGAAAACCTGCCCATTGCTCAAATTGGTTCAAACTACTCCACGTTTGAATCATTAATCCGCCGACACCAACACAGAATAAGAATCCAGAAAAAGGGGCAATAAGGACTTCTCTTCGAGTACGGATTAAGTGATGAATTCCAGCAAGAAGACCAAATGAACCAAGACCGGTGAGTATGATCAGATGACCTGTAATTGTGACCGGCGTTGGTGCCATTTGACCAACGGCAATCAGTGAGGTAAGGGTTAGGATAAACATGCCAAACCTTCGAGATGGGCGGGGAAAGGGTTGGCTTTTCGAACCGATACATAACAAGAGTCCGATAATTGCTTCAAACCCAATCAAAATCCATTGCCAAGTACTTGTTTCAAATGCTAGCATGTCCGCCCCTAAATTGCTCGACAAAACGGCACTTTTTGACCCTTTGCTCACGCCTTGTGATAAGCGGTTCCTCGGAGAATCTCTGTGGCACGATACAATTGCTCCACCAAAAGAACACTCGCAAGCTCATGAGGGTATGTCATTTTTGAAAGAGACAGTCGGCGTGATGGCGTTGGCATGTTGGTGGAAGGCCATCCTTGTGCCGGCCCAATCGCAAGATGGGTTTCTTCTCCTGCAATCTTCCATTCTTGAACGCGGCCTGAAAACTCAAGGGAGTCAAGTGTTTCGCCGCCTTCATCCAAGTAAAGGATTATGCCTTTCCTTTTTTGAAGAGTATTTGCATACGCTTCAGCGGTCAATTTATCAGAATGGTATTCAATGCGAATTCCGCGTGAGGCAATACGTTTGGAATACATTTCAATGAGTTCACGGTTTGCTTTCTCCTTTGGAACGCCGTGGAGATGAACCGTAACTCTTGCCATGGTTTTGCCAAGGCGCCCCTCTTGATGAAGCCCCCATATACTTCTGTCCAAAATGTCATAGGGAAGGGGCGGTGAATCAACAACATGGGTTGGTGGCCGTTTGGACGGAGGACAAAAACCGACCGTGCCCCTATGAACGATCCTTTACTGAAGGATAACCGGATTTTAATCTCCGAATTAAGAGATGTATGCGAATTAAATTTCGATAATCCAGAGGAAGCGCGTAGACAAATTCGAAGGATGCAGGTCGAATGGAGTGATGCGACTCGCGACGGGATGTTAAGTGATGTCAATCGAAGTGGATTAGATGCCCGGGCTTTTCGTTTGCTTACTTGCCAGGATACCGATTGGGTAATTTGGCTTGATAATCTTGAATTTTGGAAGCCGGGTTGGAAGCCTGAATCTGATGACGAGGATTGAAAAAGGAGCGGCTCTCCCCTCTTGACATGGGTCAAACGCCTACCCTCCATATGCTCTACACCTGCCCTTTTTGTTGGAAGGTGCGAGGTTTAATTGAACACCTCAAACTTGATGTTGATTATGTGAGTGTCAATGGAATGAAAATCAAAAAAGAAGTTGGCTTTGCTGGTGACTGGGGCAAAGTACCCGTATTTACTGACGAAAAGGGTGAACATCATGTCGATTCAACCCCTCTTCTCAAACACATTGATTTGACTTACAACGGCGGTAAACTTGCTGCAATTGGCGATTCTGAGCGTCAGCAAAAATGGCTTCAATGGTCGGACGCAAAAATGTCTAAAGCAACCATTCCAATCCTCTATGGCAGTATCGGTTCAGCTTTGAAAACGACTGTGAAGATTTCAAAAGTTGAGAAATTTGGTTTCTTTTCAAAGAGATTATACGCGTGGGCTGGATTCCCAATCATGTGGGGCTTCATTGCTCGAAAGAGGGTCAAGAACGATGGTCGTAAACCAAAACAACTCTGGCATGACCTGTTAACTGAATTTACTGATGCTCATGATGCTGAGCTCTACTTTGGCGGAAAGAGTCCTGATTTGGTTGACTTTTCGGTATTTGGCTATATGCGCTCTATTTCCCCATTCCCTCAATTCTCATTACTTGAAGACCATGCCAAAGGAATGGCATGGTATCGTCGAATGGAAACAACCATACAATGAGGTGAGAAATTGTCAATTCAATATCGAGATATTGAATTCATCTCCATCCCATCAGGGAGTGTGTTCCTTGGAACTGAAAAGGGTGGGTGGATGTATAGTAGCCAACGACCTCGACATGAAGTTCAATGCCCAGAGTTCTATGTGATGAAATCTGTTTTGTCACAGCGTCAGCTGCAAGAACTGCTCGAACTCGGTGAAACTCAAGTCATGCTCAGTGGAGATCGACTCGAACAGATTTGCACGGAGTTATCCAAAGGCTTCAATCCGGATGAATATGGACTTGATTCTGATAAAACATGGGAGATACGTTGTCCGAGTGAAGGTGAATGGCGGCATGCTCATGAACAGATTCAATTCAAATTAATGGCGAAGAAAATCGAGATATTAGCCGATGGAGTCTCTGATAATTATCGGGGCGCAATGATGGATGGGCGTCCTCGGGATTTTACTGGAATCGGGCCGATGGCGAAACATCGAACCGCTATTGAAGTCCATCCCAATCAAGAAGGTGTTACTGCGCTTTCAAGTGCGCCAATGGACCGGGAGTTAAACGAAATAGTGGCTCGACTGGTCATCACTCCAGTACGTGAAGGTGAAGCGGTTTGCGTACCACTCAATGCAGATTTTTCTGCAAATATTCGTGGCGAAATATTCTGGACTTTTCTCCTTGGTGTTATCCCTTCCTTTGCGATTCCAATCGCCAGAGGCATGGGGGGTTATGTGACTACTGGCTGGGCTAACTTGTTGTTTGGAGGGTTATGTGCAGGTTTTGTCACAGGTGCCTTTTGGCGGCCGCGGAGACCAACCGTTCTTTTCGATGAAAGGAAGGACTCAGCCATCACTGTTCGGAGTGACTAAAGTTTCCCAATATGATTCTTGGCGAATCGCGTCTGCGGCACAAATTGCGGCCATATTGACGATGTGTCGAACGCCGTCTTGACGTGCAACCAATTGAACGGGTTTGTCCATTCCCTCAAGAATTGGACCTGTCATCTCCGCATCACCAAGTTCTTCGAGTAATTTGTAGGCAATATTAGCAGCGGCGAGATTCGGCAACACCAGGACATTGGCTGGGCCTTTGAAATCCATAAATGGATACTCGCTTTGGACTGCACCATTGAGTGCTGTATCTGCTTGCATGGGCCCATCGATAACCAGTGAAGGGTCGAGTTCACGAGCAAATTCAATTGCGTCTTCAATACGTTCTGAGCGTTGAGCTCGACTTGAACCAAAATTCGAAAAGGACAGCATTGCAACTCTCGGAGCGATCCCAAAGCGTCGGGCGACTTTGGCGGTTTGAACAGCAATCTCGGCGAGTGTTCGGCTATCGGGGTAGACGTTCACTGTTGCATCTGCCAAGAAAATGGTTCGACCTTTGACATTCATCATATAACAACCGACGACACAATGTGCTTTTTCATCAGCGCCAATGAGTTCGAGTGTCGGGCGAAGAACATCGTCATAATTTCGGCTAACTCCACCAACAAAACCATCCGCATCTCCATTGATTACCATTTGACTGGCGAAATATGGGCGTGATTTGAGTAGACGATGGGCGTCAGCATAGGTCATGCCTTTTCTACCGCGTGTTTTCATCATACTTTCGGCAAAAATACCCTTGCGGCGCTTATCGCTACGAGGGTCGAAGACTTCGTATTCGAAGTGTAATCCGAGTTCTTCAATCATGGTTTCAATACGTTCTACGGGCCCCAATAGAATTGGATAGCAGATCTTTTGATCGACTAATTGGGCCGCTGCCCGCAAAACTTTCTCATTATCCCCCTCTGGGAAGACAATTCGCTTTCCTCTTCCACGAACTTGATTGATGACATGCCGCATTATGGAATAGGAGAGTCCGAGTCGAGCTTCCAATTCTTCACGGTAATCAACAATTGAAAAATCTTCGGGTTTAACGGCTGCTACGCCCTCTTCGACTGCGGCTTGAGCGACTGCTGATGCCTCCCAAATCAGAACCCTGCGATCGAACGGTTTGGGGATGATATAGTCGGGGCCGTATTGCATGGTAGCACCATCGTAAGCAGCAGAAATATAATCGGGAACCGGTTCTTTAGCTAGTTCTGCAAGTGCATACGTCGCAGCCATCTTCATACCTTGAGTAATGTCTCGAGCTCGGACATCAAGAGCACCGCGGAAGATGTAGGGGAAACCGAGAACGTTGTTGACTTGATTTGAATAATCTGAACGGCCTGTTGCGATTATGGCGTCAGTACGAACTTCTAGGATTTTCTCTGGAGAGATTTCAGGTGTGGGATTGGCCAGTGCGAAAATAATTGGTTTATCGGCCATTGTAGCGACCATCTCTTTACTGACAAGACCGCCTCGAGAAAGGCCGAGCATGACATCAGCACCTTGCAAAGCATCGGCTAAATCTCCTGCTTCACGGTCATGGGCAAATGGTGCTTTGTATTCATTTAATTCTCCAGCTTCAAGGCGGGCTTTGGTGACGATACCTTTGCTGTCAACCATTGAAATATTTCCACGGGTTACGCCAATGGCAACATAGTGGTTCGCACAGGCTATAGCGCTGGCACCCGCTCCGATGACAACGACTTTGATGGTTTCAAGACTTTTTTCTTGTAATTCAACAGCATTCAGCAAAGCTGCTGCGGATATAATCGCCGTACCATGCTGATCATCGTGCATGACGGGGATATCGGTTGCCTCAGCAATACGGCGTTCAATTTCAAAACATTCTGGAGCTTTGATATCTTCAAGATTAATGCCTCCAAAAGTCTTCGAAATATTCACAACTGTTTCGATAAAGGATTCTGGATCTTCTGTATCTACTTCAATGTCAAAGACATCGATATCTGCAAAAGTTTTGAGCAAGAGCCCTTTTCCTTCCATCACCGGTTTACTGGCTAATGCGCCGATATTCCCCAGCCCAAGTACTGCGGTTCCATTTGAAATCACAGCAACCAAATTTCCTTTCGAAGTATATCGGTAGGCGTCTTCAGGGCGTTCTGCGATATCCAGGCACGGGTAGGCAACACCAGGTGAATAAGCAAGGCTCAGTTCATGAGCGGTGGAGTGGGGTTTCGTTGGTACAACCTTGATTTTACCACGTGGTTCTGCTTCGTGGTATTCCAGCGCCTCTTTCCGAAGTAAGCGCTCCTTTTTATCAAGATTCATAGTAGGGCCTTTTCCAACGAAGCAGGTCTTAGGTTTGAGTCTTGCGTGAAGGCGGTGGGTTGTGGAGTCTATCTGCTTACTCGAATTTGGGTTTCGGGGGATGTTTTCTATTCAGAAGAAGAAGGGTGATGAGTGGCAATAGAATTACCATACTGCCAAAAAAGGAAGATTTCATGATACTTTTCCGCACGACCGAGGGGCGCGTTCAAATACCCTAAAAATCCGATTGGAACTGATGAACATGAAGGCGAACACTGTGGCCCTGCCCCGCGACTCGCAAAGAGCACTTCTCTTAGTCGTCTTAATGCTGCTTTCATCAGCTGCACCATTGCTCACAATCTCTAGTGTTTCTGCTCATGAATCCTCCATTGATACAATTTGGCCTCAAGAAGGCAGTAATGACACGGGCTGGATTCAACTCGATGCGGTTGGAGCGAATCCCGTAACTGGCGGGCAAGCCAGTGCTTCATGGACGGTCGAGTTCGCCCCTGGTGCCGACCTGTCTAACGTTTCATTCCAAATCCGCGTCAATGGAAGCGATGGTTTAATGATTGAAGAACCAATGCTTGTAGCGAGCGACATTGGAGTTAATTTACTCGACTGGAGAGGCCTCGGAATACTTGGCTCCCAAGACAGTTTCACCGGTCCAAACCCTTACTCTGGGCGCCTAAGTCCGAACAGTGATTCAGGGGCAACTTGGACACTTCCTTCGGATGCTGAAATCACGGAACTGGTCATAGAGGCACTCTCGCCAGTCGACCCTATGGTGGCACTCGCCCCTTTGGAACTCGTAATTGCCGCATCAGCGATTCATCCTGCTGATGGACGTATGTATCTTGCAATTGATGATGCTCTTTTAGCATTGGATTATTCAAACGATCCTCT
>Ga0209711_10002166_pt1 | contig 18081 bp, 16 predicted proteins | sample ArcticOcean_MG_C_7_FD_187441 | JGI IMG/M metagenome (GOLD analysis project Ga0209711, IMG submission 187441) | Marine microbial communities from western Arctic Ocean - ArcticOcean_MG_CB11_88 (SPAdes) (version 2) | ecosystem: Environmental > Aquatic > Marine > Oceanic | place: Arctic Ocean... | reverse complement strand
ATCTCGCCAAGAATGAGGTAGTACTCCAACATGGGCGTCCTCATCGCGTTCAATGTGAATGACACCGGCACGCTCGCGGCGGGCAGGTAGACATGTGGGACGAAGGTCACGTCGTACGCGGTCACCAACGCGTTGATCTTGATCGTCTCTCTGAGGCCGCCCGCCCAGAGCGGTTCGAGCTGATACACGTCCGACATATCCGCATCGAGCATTTCTTTTGCTGACCGGCAGGTAAAGTCGTGCTCGCCGCCAGCTATCGGAATCGGACTTGCACGCTGGAGGTAGGCGTAGCTATCACGGAGCGCGTATTGCACAGGCGCTTCAATCCACGCCGGATCAAATGGTTCGAGCAACTTCGCCATACATAGCGTGTAGTCGACACCCCAGTTGGCCCAGGCGTCGATCATCACCTTGACGTCGGGCCCCGCGGCATCTCGTAGCGCCTCCATCAGCGCGATGGTGGCCCGTTCGCCTTCCAGACCATCGCCGACGCCGCGCCGAAAGAACCACTTGGTACCCATGAATCCCTGCTAGCAAATCATTGTTCCACGCTCCGCCGCATTCTCTGGTGACAGCGAAAACCCAGCGGTACTCGCATAGGCGGGGATCCTGTCTTGTACACCGTCACCCAGTAGCCGAAGGACCGGTTGATCGAGCCACTTCTCCTTGATGCCCCACAGGGCGTAGTCAGCGTGACTGATTGCAATCATGTTGTTGAGAGACACCTGCGTCACCCGGCGGCTGCCGCCTTCCACCCGCGGGAACGCGCGAAGCATCGAGTCTCCAACGTCCAACCTTCGAAACGCCGGATAGATATCGGTCGGCTTCGCGCCGCGTTCTTTCCACAATTCTCCCGGGTACGGCATCGTCCCGGTAAGCCGGCGTGACTTCACGTCGGTTATCTTCGCTGCACGCTCCTGATTCCTGTCGTTTGGATACTAACCTTCAGGAGATTCGAGACGGAGCCCGAAGGCGGTCTCCCAGACCTCGCCGGGCTATATCACCACAAGGCCGTCAGAAGCAGTCAGTCTGTCCCGACATAGGCTCGACCGCGATCAGCCCTCTATCTCGTAATCCGGTGACCTGTATGAACCGCCCTTGCGCGTTCTGCCACAACACTACCGCTGCGCAACATCGGGAACAGGCGGGTTTTCCAATCTAAATTTTCCCGGCGTGACGCCCACCTGCTTGGAAAACGCCCTGGACATATGCGTCTCACTGGAGAAGCCGGACTGCACCGCAACCGTGTAATGTTTTAAATGGGTCGTCGCAAGCAGACGCTTCGCCTCCAGAACTCTGAACTCGGCAAGCGTTTCGGCGATGGAACGTGGCCAGTGGTGTTTAAAAATCGAGTACAGGTTTCTTCGGGATGTCCCTGATGCCTTCACGATGTCTTCGACGGACAGGGAAGGGGCCTGAAAGTTCTCGCGCATGAATTGCAGCGCGGCGCGCAGCGTCTTGTCATCAACCGCGTAGATGTCGGTGCTTCCCCGAATCTCAACGTGCCCCGGACGTACGAGCAGGGGCGAGATCGGCGCCGATGCGCCGTTCATCAATCGATCGAGAAGCGCCGCGGCTTCGTACCCCAGCCGACGATGATGCGGGTCAACGCTCGTCAGCGCTGGCTCGGAAAGTTTGCAGAGCGGCTCAATATTGCCCACTGAGACGACGGCAAGATCCTCGGGGATGCGCAAGGACATCGACGCACACACCTCGATGATATGCCAGTACAGGGTATCAGTCGGGATCATCACGCCCAGCGGCCTCGGCAGTCTCAATAGCTGAGATTCCAACCACGGCTGGCGTTCCTGATCTGCCGAGCGATCCAACACACTCAATCCGGCCGCGACCGGGTCGAATCGGTGCAGGGTCCGACCACGTGATTTGACTTGCTCGTCGAAGCCACGGGCACGGTCTCTCGTCTCCCTGCCCTCGGATGCTCTGATAAAGGCCAGGTGTTCAATGCCCTGGTCCATGAGGTGGTCAGCTCCCATGCGACCAATGGCATGGTTATCCGTCAGAACCTTGGGCAGGTTTAGCTCACCCCCCGAATCGAAGAGATTAAGGGTTGGCACAGTGGCACTTCTTACAATCTTGCCAATTGCCGAGTCAGATTCAGGTACGATAGTAATCATACCATCGTACCGACTGGGACGGACCGATTGCAGAGCCGGAGCGAGATGGCCGGTATGATCAGATACGATCGTTAACAACCACCCCGCCTGAAGGGCAAAATCGACGATGCCCTGTTCTGCATAAAGACCATACCTCTCCCCATAGTAGACTAGTTGTTTGCGGTCCGGATAGTAGAGGACTTTTTTGCGGCCCGAACCCATCTCTCACTCCATTTGGTCGATCGACCAATCCATTTGGTCATAACAATTTGTATGGGCCGCTGCACCAAAGGTTCACCAGCACAAAACGAGATCTCGGGACGACAAGATTCGCGGATGTCCCACTACGCCCGCCGGCAGAAAAGAGGATGCTAACCGATCTGCAACCAGTTTCATACAGGTCAAGTCAAGCCGTAAGTGTATTGCGGTTGCAGCATCAAGTGCAGGCAGTAGATCTTGAGATCGATTTATGGCATTGTCTAAAGGTGAAACAATGGGTTGCGTTTATGAAGCGGGTATGGGTTGTTTTAATCGGTCTGTGGGTGTCTCAGCTTCAGGCAGACGTCGTCGCCGAGCTCTCACTATGTGATGCCCTCATTGAGCCAGCGAAGCGTCTTCAGTGTTTCAACAAAGTTGCCAGTAAACACGCCGCACCGCCTACTTTACCAGAAGCCTCTTCTCGCCAGCAGGAGACAGCCGTCCAAAACCAAACGTCAGAGATTGTCGGTCGCTCGCAGAATAAGGATGTCGATGAAGCATCCGACTCGATGCCACTACCGTCCAACACCAACCGTCCTGCAGTCGTCCCACCAGTCACCGCCAGGGTCACGAATGTCGACACACCGGTAGAAGATGTCTCGCAACGAGCCGAACGACCGAGTCCGGTAGCGGCGGCTAAACCTCAAGAAACACGCTCGGATTGGGATAATCCAATCGAAGGTGCCGCGCGCGAGATGCATGCGACGATTGCGGCAGTACGAAAGTTACCTGCTGGCCAGTTTTTGCTTACATTTGACGACGGTCAGGTTTGGCGAGAAATTGAACCACGACGTCGGAGTCGATACTCAATCGAGGATGGCGTTATCGTCTCTAGGGGGTTTGGTGGAAGTTTCAACATTAAGTCCAAAGTCACCGGCTATCGCAACAAGGTCCGGCGGGTAAGGTAATTCGACTCATCAATCTTGCGTGCTACTTCTTGTGCCTTTGCAACTATGCAACGGTGGCTGAGTCACTGCCCTCATCTCTGGCCAGGAGTAACCTCAATGATCTCCCATGGTCCCCATTGGGTAGCTCGTTAGCCCGCATATTTCATGAGTGATTCGATTTCGGGTGCGTAGCCGGGACTGAGAGGCATTTTCACCTGGTCATGGGTTCCTTGTTATGGCTGACTCGTATGTGGGACGGTTTGCCGTCGAGTTATGATGTTTACAGTGCCTTTTTCAGAGTTCGGCGCAAGCGAAGCGCTGGCTCCGCCTGTGAACCTACGTTATTCGGTGGGTCGAGCGGATATTTACCCTGGATTGAGTGGGGCTACGACGAGTTTGAACAAAGCCTGATGCGGAACAGCACTGGACAGTAGAAGTAGAAGTCGAACCCGGCGCGTATTGCGGATGACGATGGCGCCTATGCGCAGCAGCTTCAACCGGATCGTGCCGCACTGAGCCCTAGCCAGTTCTGTCCCTTTCAGCGCAACACGCCGCATGGTTTCCAGTAGCGTGCAGGCCAAGCCCGACAGCATCAAACGGAACTGATTGGCCCACCAGCCATGACAACTGGTGCGATCAGCGAACAGATCCAACTGCTGCACTTTAATGCGGTTTTCCATATCACCGCGGGCACAGTAGAGCTTGTCATACAGACGTCGGCCACTGCCCGAGAGGTTGGTAACTATAAAGCGCGGGTTCGAACCATAGTCACTGTGTTCTGCCTTGGCAATCACTCGGCGTTCGGTATCCCACGTGCCTGCCGCGTAACGGAACTCCCCGAACAGGGGTTGTTTGCGCCCCGTCTGCTCATGCCGGATCTCGGCCAGCAGTCGCAAGGCATAGCTGTGATCCAGTAGTCGCGTGTTTTTCGCCAAACCGATGATGTAGCCGACATCGTGCTTGTCGAACCATCTGAGCATACGCCAGCGGCAGAAGCCGGAGTCAGCGCGCACAATGATCTTTACCTTCGGCCAGGCCTGACAGGTTCGACTCGTGTTTGAACCGCAGTACTTCTTTGGTCTTATTCTTAACCACGATTAGTTCGGCGTGTACTTCGCATAATCACAGTGTCTGCAGGAAGCCGATGAGGCTATCCGGTGGTTGATACCGAAACGCCCTTTGCGCCGGTGCCTGCAGGCGTGCCAACGCCTTTTCCTTCATCGCTAAGTCCGCTTAAACGTAATGGTGAGTTGTTGCTGGGCTCTCGTGGCCAAGCCACAACGCGATCACGGTGATAACTACTCCGGATTGCAGCAGGTGCATTGCGGTCGTGTGCCGTAGGATTGTGCGCGGTGATATGTCAAGCGTTGCGAGTTCTGGGTAGCGCTCGGTAGCGTGTTCACCGCGATGGCAAGCCGCTGTGACGCGCTCGCTCGCGTCATGAACGTCCCTTGTCGGGGTTGGCAGTAGTGGCGCTGAGTCCATCGGTGCGCCATCAAGCGCAAGCCAAGCACGCACCAGCTTGGCGCTCTGGTTCCACAGCGTTACTGAGTGTCGCTTGCGGCCTTTGCCACGCAGATGCACACAGGCGCCATCGGCTGTGACAACATCGTCTACGCGAACCGCGACCATCACAGATACGCGTGCCCACGTATTGTACAACAACTGCAGCAGTAGTCGGTCGCGCACGGCGAGCCAGTCGGTCCCGGGTAGGGCCAGAACGGCAAGCATCTGTTCGCGAGTTAAGAAGCCGAGCATCGGTCGCTCGAAGCGCTTCATCGGTACTGATAGTGTCTGAGTTACAGTGGCAAGGTGTGTCACGTCACGACGGGATGCAAAGTGTAGGAACGAGCGGATGGCAGCAAGCCGAGCGTTACGCGTACGTACCGCGTTGCCGCGGCCAGTCTCTAACTCACGCAGGAAGCCTATAAGCAGTGATTCGTTGAGGTCGCCAAGTTCAAGCGCTGACGGAGTCTTGCCCAGAGTGTGCTCGGCATAGTGGAGCAGCTGCGAGAACGCATCGCGGTAGCTGGCTATTGTGCACGGGCCCACGGCACGCTGCTCTACCAGATGGTGCGTAAAGAACTCCTGAACTAATTGCTGGAACGTCGGGGCAGCGCTCATGAACATAGCTCCGGTTCAGTTGCAAAAGCTTCGAAGCAGTGCCCGGCAACCGCGATTAGCTCTGGCACGCCGGTGAGATACCAATAGGTATCCGTAATCTTGCCGTGACCAAGATAAGTACACAGACAGAACATGGCCTGCTCGATCGGCACGCCCTCTTCGTACCAGCGCTGCACGCAGCGCAGCGCGAAGGTATGACGAAGATCGTGGATGCGCCGCTTCGGATGGTCGCCGCGGGCGCGCCAACCAAGCGAGCGTCTCAGTCCGGTGAAGACCGAGTGTAACGTGGGGCCAGGCAGTGGCATACCAGTGTGGCTAACAAAGAAGGGGCGTGCTGGCGTTCGCGGCCATTGTTGGTTTCGTTGTCCACGGTACGTCAGCAGTGCTGAAGCAGTGCTTGGATACAGTGGTAGTTGCCTGGATTTACGGAACTTGGTTAATCGGATGACCAGTCGTTGTCCGTCTGGGCCAACATCGTCGTCGAGTAGGTTCAGCGCTTCAGATCGGCGCATGCCGGTTGCGGCGAGCAGGCCGAACAGCTTTGAGTAGGTTAAAGGACGTAACGGATCGACCGGTTTCAACCGGGATGCGACACGCACCAACGCATCGAGTTCCTCAGCTGTGTAAATGTGCGGTGTGGGACGTCCTCGCGTCGGTCCAGAAGCGACGGTTCAACGACAACCGAGGTTGGCTCGAACTGACGGTAGTAACGCACGAACGGCCGCAGTGTTTCGAGTCGCTGTGTGCCGGTACCAGCCGTTGTTTGTGTGACACAAAGTCTGGCCCACGCAATCTGGCATTGCTCATCTAACGGGCCCGTATGACCGCGCTCGTATAAGTAACAGGCGAAGCGACGAAGCTCGGTATCATGCATGGCAAAGCCGAGACGCCGTCGCTCAACGAGATAAGCCGGCACCGCACGCCCAACCGCACCCTAGGGACTCATGAGTGACTCCCGGGCCATGGCATGGTCACTTCCGATAGCCGTTGTAGATCCACCTTGGCGTATATCTGAGAGGTCTCAAGATTGCGGTGTCGCAGCATGTCTGCCACTTCCTTCAGGGTACCGCCGCCTTCGAGCACGCGAGCGACAAGACTATGCCGGAAGATGTGAACTCGGGTATAGGACATGCCGCGGCGAAGGCCGGCGTCAAGTACAACCCACTTAACCAAGCCGGGGAGAAGCGGTTTCTCCACTGGCGCCACGTGCCGGACAAAAACCTTTCGGCTCTGGCACGCCGGACGCTCATGCTGCAAGTACTCCACGATGGCATGTCCCACCGAGCGCGGCATCGGCAGGACATAGACGCGGCGTGGTTTACCGCCGCATAAACGGACTGTGCCGGCAGACCAGTCTAGATCTTCAAGCTCGAGTGTGACGACTTCAGCTGAGCGCAGACCCAACCTGGCGAACGCAGTGCGCTACCGCGCGTCCGCGCCGCCACGAGGGCTATGAGGCGTCGAACGAGTTGAGTACGCGCTCAACTTCATCACTGGTTAGCGTCTGGGGTAGGCCAGCCAAACGCGAGACCGCAGGCGAAGCAAGCACTGGCAGGACTCCACCGCCGCAAGCACTTGTATATCGACGTAAGCGCGTTGCATTCTGCCACGCGGGCTGCCGTTTTTTTGAGGCGAAAGCATCTGGAGGCCGGTGAGTATCTTGCAACGTTGCAGTCGGGGATTTGCACTTAACCCACGTATTCCCTCAGGTAGGCATCGAAGCGATTGAGCTCGCGCTCCTAAGCATTGGGTGTTTCCGTCACATACGCAATGCCTGCAGCACCGAGCGCCGGTAACGGCTGCGCTAACGCAGCGCGGACCTGTGCTCGGCTAAGTTGAACCCGATATGGACAGTCGCAATGCGGTAGGTGTTCATCAACAAAACAGCGGATTAGTCCTAACGATAAGTCCTCCGGCATTAAACGCTGATTCGTTGCCCAACTCGCGAAGTGAACAAGACACCCAAGGTAGTTGCGCGCGGTGCTGGCAGTATAGCCACGCTCATTAAGCCAACTTTCGTAGGGTGCTTCGCACCTCTCAAGCGAACCATCTTGTAACCAACTCTGCACAGTCGGCGTCCGCGGAATAAAAGCGTCTATGTTGTGTCCTGTCGTGGGTAAGGTCACGACAGAAGACCTGCTTAATTCGGTGAAGTCGAGAATCGCTTTGGCTATCTACTGAGCACGGCGAAGTGGGGTATACGACGCAGAACCTTGGGAACTTCACACAATCACGCACTGTACATAATTTCGGTTATGCGAAGCTTCGCATAAGAGAAAGAACTGGTTGTTCTTGAACAGCCAGAGTGGCGTCCGTGCCAGTGCCAATTTTTACTCGCTGATCGAGACCGCCAAGGCTAACGGACTCAACGACTACGCTTATCTAAATTAGGTATTTGCTGAGTTACCCAAAACAACAGACGATGACATCACTGCGCCATTACCCTGGAACGTCGATCACGAAATCATCAACAAACAACACAACAAACCCAGCCAATCTACACGTCGTTCGCTGATCGCTTACGTTAATACTTTCTATCCTTCAACAAGCTAGGTCGTTCATAGATGCCATGGCACTGAGATGGTTTACTGGCTTTTCTGTCTTTGCGATGCAAATGGGTATGATCTGGTGTGGCGCAGGGCAAGCGCGTTGCCGAACTCACGATGGAACTCGCAGGTCCGGCTTCATCCTGGCCATATAGGCCTAATGGCTAAGCATGCTTGAAGAAGATATTGCTACTTGGCATTAAGTCGGTTGACTGCTTGCTCAGACAAATCCAAAGAAAGCGCAATGCGATTGCGCAAGGTCTCCAGATCAATACCCTCTGTGCTTTTTTGGCCTTCCATGTAACGACCGTAGACACCATGGACAATCGCTGCAGTTTTCCAGCGGTTAAACCCAACATAATAGTCAAGCTGCGATAGATCACGACCAGTACGCTTACCATAGCGTTCTGCCAGAGCCAGTCGCCCCGGGAAGCCCGGCGGTGCAGTTGCCGTCGCGGGTTCAGGGGATTTCGGGTCACCAGGGTCAGACCACGGGTTCAGTGCATAGGCAAGATCCGCCAGCGGGTCACCCAGGGTGGAGATTTCCCAATCGACAACCGCTGCAATTGTGCAGTCCGCGCCAATCAGCACATTGTGTAAACCGTAGTCTCCGTGTACGACCCTTGCCATGCCCTGGTCAGGCAGATTTTCAAGAAAGAAATCTTTGAGTTCGTGAGCTCTCGGATCATCGTATTGCGCAGGCTCAATTGAAGATGTCCAGGATCTATACCAGGTCTTTAGCTGGCGACCGACATAATTTTCTTTTTTCCCGAGTTCACCCAGGCCTATTTCATCGGGATCGAGCGAATGCAGATCGGCAAGTACATCGATAAATGAGTGAGCGGCGGTCATCCGCTTATCCTCGGGAACCCACTCATTCGTATCATACGAGTTACAAAGTGGATGCCCGTCAATCATCCCCATGATATAGAACCTGGCGCCTGTTACATCGAAATCTTCGCAAAAACCAATTGCTTCCGGAACGGGTACGCGGGTTGGACCAAGCGATGAGATCAAAGCCCATTCGCGACTCATATCGTGAGCCTTGGGTAGCAGCACGCCCTGTGGTGGCCGCCTTATCACGGCTTGCTTGCCGTTAACGTCGACAATTCGATAGGTCAGGTTTGAATGACCACCCTCGAGTCGGTACCATTTGAACGGTGGTTCTAACTTGTCAGTATTTTCACTGACCCACTTATTTACCGCCCCGGTGTCAAACCCTTCCGGATTTGGGTCAAGTTCCAAATCTGCCATCATTCTGCCCCTTAGAATTTTGTACCGCCAGTAAACAAAATTCTGCTTACGAGCCTCCGAATAAATTACTTTGGAATAATAGAGTAACCCCAACCATAATCACCACTGAAGCGGACAATTTCTAACAATCAATTTTGCTGAAATTTGGTGGCCGCTTCTCAAGATAGAATTTCACACCTTCGTTGAAGTCTTCATCTTCAAGACTCGCATCCATCATTGTCGTGGTCTCACGCATCGATTCCCCAAGGCTCATATTCAAATGGCGGTAGACCTGCTGTTTCATTACCATCATAGAAGCTGGCGCACTGCTATCCGCCAGCTTCTGTATGTAAGCTTTCGTTTCTGCAACTAACTCATCTGCAGGAAAAACCCGGTTAATCATACCCAGCGCCAGCGCTTCCTCTTCGCCGCGCAGTCCTTGCTGAGTGGCGATAGGCGTCAGGTCTGCTAGCCCGCGTAGGTATCCTTCAGACTCGCGTGATTTAGCAACACCTCTGCTTTGACCTTGCCTGTTGAAGGGTCTTTGATCGTCGAGCGCACCCAGTAAGATTCGGTGCGACGGCTTTCGGAGATGCAGGCGATTTCCCTTTCGATCATGTAGTCCTCACCCACCAGAAGCGGGCCGTCCGTCACCTTGATTTCCAGATCGGCGAACAAGCCCACTGCGGGACCGTTTACCGGCCAGGCTGCCTGATCGCTGCTGTATTCGGCTAGCACGCTGATCATCTCCAGGGGAATGATGGCTCGAGTCCAGGTTGTGTCAGCGGCGGTAGCAGGATCGTAAGCAGGTAGGGTCTCGGTGATGACATCGAGCTTCTGTTTGAGGCTGAATGGATAAAGTTTGCCCATGTTCTGTTCGAAATCCATGCGAATGGTGTCAGCCACTTTGCCGCGCATGCCGACCGTCAGGTTTTTCAGAATCTTCAGTGGGCCTGGTGATGTCAGGCGGGCCACTCTGGCGTCGAGCTCAGATTCTGGGTAGACGCCATTGGTATCGGGAATACTCGCAGTGCCTGCCAACACCGGAGTGCCGTCTGCTTTTTCAGCCCAGATACGGGTGATGTTTTTGCCTGCATCCGGCATTTCCACAAAGGGGCGTACCTGGTCGCCTTCGAAGCACATGTTCAAAAAGTGTGAAGATAGACAGCCCTGTTCAAGCCACTGGTTACCCCATAGCTCAACAAGCAAAGGCACAAACTGGCTGAAGTGGGTAGGTCCCTCGATAGGACCAGCCTGGAACCCCAGCTTTGCAGCCATTTCGTCGTCGTGGATCGACAGGTGCCCGCTGTATTCCTGTTCAGCAAGCATCTGTTTGGGCTCGCGCAGTTCACCTGCGAGAATTTCGTTGTCACTCATGTTGGGTTTCTCGTTTGTTGGGTTTCTCGTTCGATATCTTGACTAGTTGGCAGGCTTAGTCGCTCACTGCGCTTCCTCGGATTGGGAGAGTAAGCCTGCCGTGTAGAGTCCCTTGACGACCCTGTGGTCATAGCCGAGCCACTCTTTGAGTACCGAGCTATTGTGTTCGCCACGATGTGGCGCTGGGCCGCGCACACCGGAAGACGCCGAGGAGAAGCGATAGGGCGATTGAGTAACCGGTCGAGTTCCGCCCTGCCGATCATCAATGTCTACGACGGCTCCGCGGTGGGCGATGGTTGGCTGTTCACGGATCGAGGAAGAGGTGCGAACTTGCCCCCAGGGCACATTCATCTCGTGCATGACTTCGTCAAACTGCTTCTTCGTTTCGAGGGTCTGCATAAAGTCGACGATGGCCTGCTGACGTGCTGCGACCTTTGCGTCAGAGTCCATTTCTGGGGTGCAGGGATCAGCTACGCCATGTTTGGTGCTGAGCAAGTGACATAACCGGCGGATGTCGGTCGAGATCACAATTGGACCGATTGGCGTGTCCCAGATCTGGCTGGGTTCCGGGCCGGTATGTTCGGATCCTTCCAGTTCGTACAGTATCTGATCGTCGGTGGCGACGGTAGCATCGATCATGGCGATATCGATGTGCTGACCCGTACCCTCACGCTCACGCATGATCACCGCAGACAGGATGCCGATCAGCCCGTGCAAAGAGGCATTGGTGTCCGCGATCGACACCGGCATGTCCTGAGGTGGCAGCTTACCGCGGCGTGCTGCGCGATCGATGAGTCCCGCTTCGGCGTGAATGACTGGCGCATAGGCGGGTCGCCAGGATTCCGGGCCATTGGAACCGAAACCAGAGATCGACAGCATGATCAGGCGGGGATTGATCTCGCGTAAGCTCTCATAGTCGAGACCCAGACGCCCCATCACATCTGGCCGGTAATTTTCCACCAGAATATCTGCGTTCCTGACCAGATCGAAGACGAGCTCCTTCGCACCCGTCGCCCGCAGATCAATGCTGATATTGCGCTTCCCAGCATTCTGCTGGTGATAGTAGCCGGGAATACCGGCGATGACTTTGCCCCACAGCCGGGTGACGTCGTTGTCTGGCGGTTCCACTTTAACCACGTCGGCCCCCAGGTCGGACATCATCCGGCCGGCGAAAGGTCCCGCCAGGACGCGGGAAAAATCCAGTACTTTCAGGCCGTGAAGGGGATAGGTCGAATCGCTCATAGGGCTCTCGCAGTAGTTTCTTAACGTTCTTTAGAATATGTGGTTTATTTGCCTTATTCTCAATCACCTGCCACCATCAACAACGATGGTCTGCCCTGTGGTGAAACTCCCAGCACGTGAAGACAAATACACGGCCAAACCGGCAATTTCCTCAGGCTCGCCAATGCGTCGCAGACTCGCATTAGCAGTCGCATTTTTCAAAGTTTCGGGATCTTCCCAAAGTGCTCGGGCAAAATCTGTTCGAATAAGACCCGGTGCAATAGAGTTAGCCCGAATATTCGATGGACCGTATTCGACGGCAATATTCCTTGCCATCTGCATATCTGCCGCTTTTGAGATTCCGTAAGCACCAAGAACCGGGCTACCGTCCAATCCACCGACGGATGATATGATGATAATCACACCATCTTTGCGCTCTACCATTTCCGGCAGCACCATCTGGCATAACCAGTGATTAGATTTGATATTGGAAGCTAGAATCTTATCAAACGCGGTATCGGGTATATCGGCCATGGACCCATAAAAAGGATTTACCGCTGCATTACACACCAATAAATCGACCTTACCTAAATGTTCCTTGGTTTGAGTAATTAGCTGTTCGATCTGAGTCTTGTCACCGATATGACAGGGAATCGAAACTGCGCTACCCGGACCTGTGTCTTCATTGATTTCCGCAGCAACAGCTTCACAGGCGGCAGCTTTTCTACTAGAGATAACAACCTGTGCACCGTGTGCAGCCAATTGTGCGGCAATGGACTTACCAATTCCTTTAGTAGAACCAGTAATAACCGCGACCTTCCCGGTCAGATCAAACAAACTCATGGCATCCTCCTTTATCAATGGGTGTAAATTTAAACTTGAAGTAAACTAGCTACTTTAGCGTCTTGCTCTCAACTAAAATGAATATCACGGTTCCACTTTAACCACGTCGGCCCCCAGGTCGAACATCATCCGGCCGGCGAAAGAACCCGCCAGGACGCGGGAAAAATCCAGCACTTTCAAGCCGTGAAGATTAAGCCACCTGATGCCAGAACAGGCAATCCAAACAGGCCTTCAGTTCGTGCAAAACACTGGCCTTATTGTGCTCCCGGCTAAATGCCGAACGTTTTTGCGACACAAGTGACGACACGCAAGCGACTACATGGCAACTGTTGCCCCCCCACGACACCAAGGCTTGTCGGCGGCAAGGCTACCCGAATGTGACGGCTTTTTCGGATTCGACCGTTGCTTCATCGACGTCGAGTCCAAGTCCAATAGCGTCGGCCGGGTAGAAGTAATCCGCCTTTGGCTTGAGAGGCGTTTTCAGGAAGTGCTGATAGATCTCGCCAAGAATGAGGTAGTACTCCAACATGGGCGTCCTCATCGCGTTCAATGTGAATGACACCGGCACGCTCGCGGCGGGCAGGTAGACATGTGGGACGAAGGTCACGTCGTACGCGGTCACCAGTGAGGACACCCTCGCCTTCGGCTAACAGTTCACACGGCTGAACTGATCAGGTGTACGGCCAGTAGCGGCAGTCACCACCCAGACTCTCGGCCACCACCAGCGTACCGAAACAACGTTCATCAAGACGTGCTCAGCCAAGCCTCGTTTACCAACGAAAAGACCCACCGAAGCGGGCCTTTTCGAGTAAAAACTACTCAAGTCTAAACTAAAATGATCCACCCACCCGTACGTACACCTGCCTCATGAACGGGTTGTGTAATGCGTCTTCGTATCCCGTAAAGAAGGCGGGTGGTGGCTCCGAATCAAAGAGATTGACGGCACCAACCGTGATGTCGTAGTTGGAGTCTTCACCAAACCTGTAGCGATATTGCACATCAACCTCAGTCTGCGAATCAATCGTACCAAACTGACCTCTACCGTCGACCCTATTGCCAAAGGCATCGTCTTCCAAGCCATCGACGTACCGCACGGTGACATTACTGGAATGCCTGTTCATCAACCAACCAAGCATCAGGTTCGTTTTAAGCTGGGGAGCCGGAATACCGGAGTTGCCTTGATTTCGGAATCCGACCCCATCGATGATAACCCCACCTTCCGCTGCCTGGAGATCGTAAGTCTCTATGGAGGTGATTTCAGTTCGAATATTGAACTGATGTGCACCTATGTCGAAGCCATAGGACGTGGAGATATCAAAACCCGAAGTTTCTGTTTTTCCAGTGTTAAAGAAGCCAGTATTGACGATCAAAATTGCTCCTACGTTAGCTGGACAAGGCGTGGCGCCTTCGTTAGCGAGAACCGGGTTAGAGAGTGGAACAAGCGTATCGCGTTGAATCCGTGCGCTACAGGGATCAGAAGCAACCAGCGCGTTTGCATTATCTGCCCTGATTTGATTTTTGAATTCAAAATCAAAGTAGTCCACATCGATCTGGAAGCTGTGGTTTCCGCCACCCCAGGGAACCTCGGGCGACCAGGTTACCCCCACGTTGAAGTTCCTAGACTCTTCCGGCTCAAGCAACGGGTTCTTTGTTGAAACAATCGTCCGGAAAGTACCCGAGGTTTGTTCCGCAACGTTAATCGTATCCCTGACCTCACCTATCGATGATTGCTTGTCGTCACCCACAACATTGCCGAGCGATGGCGCACGGAACGAGGTACCGGCAGATGCCCTTAGTGAAACACTTTCCGTTGCTCTCCAGTTAATGCCGATCTTGGGGTCAGTGCTGTCGATATCACCGTAGTCCTCGTACCGGCCCGCTAGTTGGATATCAACAGAATCAAGGATCGGGAACGCAAACTCGACAAAAAACGCGTCCACAGTTCGGCCACCCTTACCGCCAGTTTTCGGCGAACCGAATCCCTGAGACAGCGAGTTCCGAAAGTTGCCCACCACAATCTCCCGAATTGCTTTTCTCCTCTGGAATCCGACAGCCATACCCGCGTTACCACCAGGCAATTCAAACAGATCACCTGACAAAATCCCCTCAAATACCGAGAGTCTCCTTTCATTGATCTCCCTCGATTCAGTCCCCTGTGCGTTGAAACCGATAACATCGTTCGTTGCAGCTTCATCAGCAAGCACCAGGTCGCCGTTGGCATCTAGTTGTCCCACGCTGCCGAAGCCGGAAGTTGGATCGAAAGTGCTGCGGAAGATATTGGCACCGAATGGCGAGAAGTAATAACAGTTACCGTTGCCAGCAACCTCAGTAGAAGCCGGACCGTCGAAGCGAATTTCACAATTCGATCCGCCAAACCCGTTCAGGGCATTCTGCATTCTGCGCAGATCTGTGTCACGGCCTCCGCGTGAATTGTATGCACGTGAATATTGAGCGCTGGCCATATAAGTCCAGTTGCTCAAAAATCCGCCACTGAAAAACTGCTCAAAGGAACCTTCGAGCGTCAGTGCAAGTCGTGAACCGTTCGCGTCGCCTTGCATTTTCTGAGACGGATAGGCGAGACCCAAAGAACGTCCCTGCCACGACAGATCAGTGCCTAACTGGTTAAACGGGTTGTTGGCTGGAACTATCGGCCGGCCATTAGTCATCGGGAACGACGCGATGTTTGACTCGGAGTTCTTGCTTCCGTACATGCTGAATTCGATCAGAACATTAGTGTGATCGTTTAATGTCCAATCCCAGTGGGTATACGCCTGCCAGGTGTCCTCCCGAGGTGTAGTCGAGTTGTTTGGCTGGTAGGACGACCGACAGGTACCGAGTGGGAATATGTCGCCAGAAAACTGTCCACCACCTGGTACAGGACCGATGGCTGGAGCGAGATCCGGCAAACAGAACGGGTCAGCAACCTGCAAACTGGTTGCACCACCAGCAACGGCAGTGTCCCACAGGTTTGAGTAGTTAATAGGGCCGTGGGTTCCGTTACTGACAATCACATCACCGCCACCAGGGGCAGTTGGTCTCCCAGACATCACATAGGTACCTGGGGAGCCACTGCCCGACGTATTGTTGATCAGATTAAAATCCCTCTCACGGTTCTCCAGAGGATCTACATGCTCAAAAGAGAATGCGAAGATACCGTGAATATCATCGTTTCCTGCACCGATAATAAACTGGACTTCGTTCTGGCCGCTGCCTTCAATCTGCTTCCCACCAATCCGCATTTCAAAGCCTTCGAAGTCGGTTCTGGTTTTCATATTTACGACACCGGCAATCGCGTCGGAGCCGTATAGGGCTGCTCCGCCGTCTAGCAGTGTCTCTATTTGACTTAGCGCAATCATTGGCACAAGTCGCTTGATATTGGTGAAGTCGGCTCCTGCGGGGCCTGTCGACGTCGATGCGGTGCGTTTGCCGTTCAATAGGACAAGCGTTGACGAAACACCCAGACCACGTAGGTCGATTGCGCGTTCGGTACCGCCGCTGCCTCCATTAATGAGGCTGTTACGGCCGTAGTTGGAAGGTGAGAAGGTAAACGTCTCTGCGACATCTTCGAGGTTTGACCATCCGTTCGCTTGCATATCCTCAAGCGTCACCGTGTTAATCGGTGATGCAAGTTCAGCCTGGCTCTTTCGTCTGATGTAGCTACCAGTGACAAAAACTTCTTCCATTTCTTCTATTTCTTCAACTTCGTTTTCACTGGCATAGGTCATACCGGGCAGCAGCCCCGATAACGCAAATAGAGCCATAGAAATCGCTGTAGCGACTTTGTTTTTTTTATTCATCAGGTCCCCCTGGTTATAGTTATGAGTCATAGAATCAAAACAATTCAGCTTCCCACAGCCAGTAACGCATGTGACGCCAGAGCAGGCAATCCAAACAGCCCCTCAGTTCGTGCAAAATACTAGCCTTATTGTGCTCCCGGCTAAATGCCGAACGTTTTTGCGACACAAGTGACGACACGCAAGCGACTACATGGCAACTGTTGCCCCCCCACGACACCACGATCATGGCATCCGACTGAAAATAGTGGTGATCTCGCGCGGGTATATGATTGGGACGGTGACGGCTGGCTGCAGCGCGGCGGTGATATCAATGGAGAGAGATATGCCGGTTGGTCTGTGTCCATATCGTCTGATGGCAACGTGATAGCTATTGGTACACTCATAGGAAACGGACTACAGCCTTATGGCAACGTGGCTACGGGTCACGCCCGGATATATGAATGGGATGGTAATAACTGGCTGCACCGTGGACAGGATATCTACGGCGATTCTTTACTCGATTTCAGTGGTCGTTCAGTTTCGCTCTCTTCTGGTGGCGACGTGGTGGCGATCGGCGCTTCACGAAACGACAGCAATGGTGAGGATTCAGGTCACGTACGCATCTTTTATGTCCTAGGCCCCGATGCGTTCCCTCTTGATTCGACAGAGTCATTAGATACTGATGCTGATGGTACAGGTAACAATGCAGATACAGACGATGATAATGATAGTGTTCTGAATACTGCTGATGCGTTCCCGCTCGATGCCAGTGAGGCCTTTGATACCGATAGCGATGGCATCGGCAACAATAGAGATACAGATGATGACGGTGATGGAGTCTTAGATGGGAATGATGCGTTCCCGCTGATCTCACTCGGTGGATTGACCGACACGGATGGTGATGGTCGTCCGAATGATTGCAATGCAGCATGCCAAGGTGCAGGTATGACCGCAGACACGGATGATGATAACGATTATTTTCTGGATACTGCTGATTTCTTCCCATTGGATAGCACGCGAGCTGCAAGCCCAGTAGCAGCCATTAAACTAACTCCTGATAAAGAACTGGCTTTGTCTATCATTGGTGAACAGTTAACCTCGCCTTCCGGTTCTGTGCTCGGAATGCCTTCAAATGCTACAGCAGTTGCGCTGAATGTAACCGTTGTTACGCCATCAGGCTCTGGCTATATTACGGTATGGCCATGCGGTTTACCTATGCCGTTAGCATCTAACTTAAACTTTGTTTAGGGTGATGTAGTGCCTAATGGAGTGATGGCGTCCATTGGTAGTGAGGGCTCCGTTTGTTTTTACTCGAGCTCAGAAGCTGACTTGATCGTTGATATAGCCGGTTGGTTTGAAGGCTCTGCGTATACAGGTGCGACGCCGACAAGACTTGCTGATACTCGTGATGGCACGGGCGGACAACTAGGCCAACTCGATCCCAGCAATCCTTTGGTTGTGCAGGCGACAGGAATTAGTGCGACCACTGCAGCCGGATCAGCGACAAGTATCCCGTCGACCGCAAGTACGGTCGCATTAAACCTGACGGTTGTGGATCCCACTGCACCAGGTTTTATTACCGCATATCCTTGTGATGCGACCAGACCCTTAGCTTCAAATGTAAACTACGTTGCAGGACAAGTTGTAGCTAACGGCGTTATTGCACCTGTATCTGCCTCTGGCAAGGTCTGCCTCTATAGCT
>Ga0209711_10002163_pt1 | contig 18084 bp, 16 predicted proteins | sample ArcticOcean_MG_C_7_FD_187441 | JGI IMG/M metagenome (GOLD analysis project Ga0209711, IMG submission 187441) | Marine microbial communities from western Arctic Ocean - ArcticOcean_MG_CB11_88 (SPAdes) (version 2) | ecosystem: Environmental > Aquatic > Marine > Oceanic | place: Arctic Ocean... | reverse complement strand
GATACCAATATTTTTCATTTATATATCCAAATTGAAATGTAATATATATTAAACTGTTATCATGTATAAAGTGAAATATGAAATAAGCAAAAGAGTAATTTATATAAAAATGATAGAAAAAAAAAATATAGAAAAATTAGATTTATGGTTAAGACAAAATACACCATTAAAAATTGAAATAAATTCATTAGTTAAATTTGAAACAGGTCAGTCCAACCCAACCTTCATAATAAAATCAGATAAAAAGAATTATGTTCTAAGATCAAAACCAAAGGGAATTCTTTTGAAAGGAGCCCACCGTATTGATAGGGAGTATAAAGTTATGCATTCATTAAAAAATTCCAAAATACCTGTACCTAAAATGTATGGTTATTGTAGGGATGCTGAGGTTATTGGAAGCGAGTTTTATATAATGGAATTTGTAGAAGGTAATCATGAAGTTGATCCATTTTTGAAACATTATAATAATTTACAAAAAGAGAAAATATATGATCATAAAATTGAAATATTAACAGAATTAGCTTCGGTTAATATTAAACAGTTAGGACTAGAAGAATTTGGTAGGCCACTAGGTTATTTAGAAAGACAAATCAATTTATGGGTTTCACAGTATAGAGCTTCACAAACAAAAGAGATAGAAAGTATGGAGTTTTTAATAGAAAATATCCCAAAATTTATTCCTAAAGAAATAGACGTTCTTCCCTCATCTTTGCTTCATGGTGATTTTCGTTTAGATAATATGATTTTAACAAAAGATAAAACATTAAAAAAAATAGCTGGATTATTAGATTGGGAACTATCTACATTAGCTCCTCCATTTATTGATTTATCCTATTGGGCATTAATGCTTAGATTCAAAAGGGAGTGGCCGATCGGAGGATTAGGTAATTATAGAAATATAATAGAAAATTCAGGTATTCCTTCAGAAGATATGATTTTAGAAAAATATTTAAATAAAACTGGGTTCGATAAACCTAAATATTGGAAATATTTATTAGCCTTTAATAGCTTTAGGTTTGTAGGTATACTTCAGGGCATAGCTAAGAGGTTAATTGATGGAAATAATGCTGCAGATAATGCTTATCAGGTAGGAGAACAAGCAGAGCCAGTAGCTAAATTAGGAGCTGAATTGCTTAAGGAGTATTTGTAAATTTAAAAGAGCTAAATCTATTAGGGTGAACCATCAAAATGGCAGCAAATAAAAGTGATATAGATGAAATAATAAGAGCAATATCATAAGAAGAAAATAAATCTATCATTATTCCTCCAAAATAAGGCCCTACCATTTGACCTATACTAAATGATGAAGTAAGAATTGCAGTCGAAACTCTAATGGAACCTTTATATCTTGATTGGCCTTCTAAGAAGGCTAGTGCTGTAATAGGAATAAAAGTCGCACCTAATAATATTGCTGCAAAGATAATTCCTAATTTATGATCTACAATAACAGGCATTAAAATACCAATTCCCATAATTAAACAGGCTAGGAATAAAGCTATATCATTTCCAATTTTTTTGCCAAACCAAGGCCAAAAAATTACCATTGGAATACCTGCAAGACCTACCAACAACCAAACATAAGCCTCGGTAGATTCTAACCCTGAAGTATCTCTTGCCATTGTTGAAATAAATGTTCCAAGTACAACATAGCCAAAACCATAAAGGCCATACGAAAAAGTTATTAGATTAAATCCTAATCTAGTTGATGTATTTAAATTTTTGTCAGTTTCGTTTGGAATAAGAGGATTTGGTGTAAATATGAAGACAGGAATAGCAAGGAACAATGATAAAATTGTAACCCCTAACCATAAATCACTCCATACAAATCCTAAACTTCCTAAGAGAGAGACTAAAATTGAAGATAATAAAATTCCAAATCCCACACCCATGAAATGTGCTGTGCCTAGAAAACTTTTACCTAAAGCCTGAATAGAAGGAAGAATTAAAGATGTTCCAAAAATTAATACAAAAGCACTAGATACACCTGCAAAAAATCTAATTATAATAAAAAGAAATATCTCTTCACAAAATGCCATAAATATCGTCGTTAATAATGAGATAATTATAGAAATAAAAAAAACAAATTTAATTTTTTTTTTAAAGATTGATAAGATCGAAATTAATGATCCAAATAAGTAACCAAAAAAATTCCAAGAAGCTATTAAACCACCATTTGTTTTGCTTAAGCTTAACTCTTCTAACATATACGGTAAAATAGGGGTGTAACTAAATCTTCCAATTCCGATAGCAATCGCTAAAGCTGCAGCACCTGTCAAAATTAAAACTATTAGGTTTGATTTATATTTTTTTAACAAAATTTTCTTTCTGGGATCTATTCAACTAAAAATATACTATACGTTTGATTATAGCATTAAATAATTGCAAAGCTTAAAACATTATCAATTGACCTGCTCAGAAAAATTAGTTCAAATGAAAATAGGAAATATAATAGAAAGTTGGAATCATGAAAATGCAAAATTTTTTTAAAGTTTCTAATGTTACAAAGAACATTGTCAAAATAGAATTATGTAATGGTAAAAAACACAATCCTTTATCCTTGGATTTGATGAAGAATTTGACAAGCTCCTTAAAAGAAATATCTACTAGACCAAATGTTAGAGTTTTAATTATCTCTTCAGAAGGACCTGGTTTTTCGGCTGGACACGATTTAGAAGAATTAAGGCGAAATAAAAATGATAAAGAATTTTTTAAAAGTCTATTTAACGAATGTTCTAATTTAATGCAGACAATTATGAACCTTTCCCAACCAGTAATTGCTGAAGTTTGTGGCATAGCCGCCGCCGCTGGCTGTCAATTAGTGGCTAGTTGTGACTTAGCTGTTGCTTCAGAGCAGGCAAGTTTTATGACGCCTGGAGTTAATATAGGATTATTTTGTTCAACACCTATGGTTGCAGTTTCAAGAAATATTAGTAGAAAAAAAACAATGGAAATGCTTTTGACTGGTGAAAAAATTAGTGCTGTCGAGGCTGTGGATTTTGGTTTAATTAATCATTGTGTTTCATTTGAAAAACTTGAAAATAAAACAATGGATCTTGCTAATTTAATTGTTTCAAAACCTCTCTCAACGATTAAAATTGGTAAAGAAGCTTTTTATAAACAAGCAGAAATGCCAATTTCAGAAGCTTATAATTTTACCTCTGAAGTAATGGCAATGAATATGTTAGAAATTGACGCTCACGAAGGAATTAGTGCGTTTCTAGATAAACGCCAACCAACTTGGAAGGAGTAATATAATTTTTTAATTAAACTACTGATAAAGCGCCATCCAAGTCAGATATAATATCTTTATGATTTTCTAAGCCTACTGAAATACGAACTATTGAGTCACCCAATCCAGATTTTTCTTTTTGTTCTATACTGAGTTGTCTATGAGTTGTAGAAGCTGGATGAACAATAAGTGATTTTGTGTCTCCAACATTAGCAAGATGTGATATTAAGTTACAATTTTCCACTAACTTTTTAGCACCCTCATATCCACCTATTACTGAAAATGTAAAAACTGACCCAAAACCATTAGTAAAATATTTTTTAGCAAGTTCATGATATTTATTATCATCAAAACCTGCCCATGAAACGTAATTAACTTTTGAATGATTTTTAAGAAAAGTAGCAATAATTTCAGCATTTTTCATATGCTGCTTCATCCTAAGAGGAAGTGTTTCTAATCCAATCAGAGTTAAATACGCGTTGAGAGGAGCCATCGTAGCTCCTAAATCTCTAAGAACATTGGCATGACAATAATTGATATAAGCATGATTTCCAAAACTTTCATAAAAATTAATATCATGATATGAGCTGTCTGGTTTTGTAATTTTGAAGTAATCTCTACCTTGATCCCAAGCAAAATTACCCATATCAACTACAGCACCACCCATAGCATTCCCATGTCCAGAAAGAAATTTTGTTGTAGAGTAAATAATTAAATCTGCTCCAAATTTTCCAGGTTGACATAATACTTGCGTTGCCATCGTGTTATCAATTACAAGTGGGATACCAGCATCATGAGCAATATCAGCCAATGCTGAAATATCAGTAACATTTCCATCTGGATTTGCTAAACTTTCAGCAAATAAAACACGTACATTAGAAGCTTTTACGGCCAATTTAACAGCATTTAAATCAGAAACATCTACAAGATCAGCTTCCCATGCAAAATTTTTAAATGTTTTTGTAAACTGAGTAATAGAACCTCCATATAGCTTTGAGCTAGCGATTATTTTCATTCCTGGTTCCATTAAAGGATATAGTGCAAGCATTTGTGCAGCATGCCCAGATGCTGCGCAACATGCTCCTAATCCATCATCTAATGCAGCTATTCTTTGCTCTAAAGCAGCAGTTGTTGGATTAGATAATCGCGCATAGATATTACCAGGTTCTTGAAGATTAAATAAACTAGCTGCATGATCAGTATCATCAAATGTAAAGGCAGTGGTTTGATAAATAGGCATCCCTCTTGAACCTGTTGCGGCATCGGGTTTAGTACCAGCATGTATTGCAAGAGTTTCTAATTCAGTTGATTTCACTATTCCTCCATTTCGAGCAGAGGGAGGTGGAATTTGAATATTTGGTCTTTTTGATGAAATGAAGTTTGAGTTAAAACCAGCTAACCCAAGAGCTCCAGATAGTTTTGAATGTTCTATTTTTGGACATTTATTATAAACAACATCTATATTAGCATCTTTACAAAGTTTAATTGCTTCTGTATTTTTAATACCAAGTTGCATCCATACAATTTTTGCCCCAACTTTAATTGCCTCTCTAGTAATCTCAGCACAAAAATCACTTGGTCTAAAAATATCTACCATATCGATTTTAATGGGTATTTCAGTTAATGATGCAAAGCATAATTCATTAAGTATATATTGACCTGCAGTCCCAGGGTTAACTGGTATAACTCTATAGCCATGCTTCTGGAGATATTTCATTACGAAATTAGATGGTCTTTTCCAATTTTTACTTGCACCAACCATTGCAATAGTTTTAACTTTTGATAAAATATCTGCAATAAAAAGGTCTTCATCAATCTGTGTATTATTTATTTCTTCCATAATTAACTTTCATTTTAAATGTAGGATTATTTATCATAAACTGTTTTAAAAAAACTCTAAATATTTTTTTTAAATTGGTTAATATTACTTTCATTGACTATTATAAATGAGAATTAGTTTTTGTTTGGTATAAGTTTTAAAAAGGTATTTTATTATGACTAAAAAATACGATTTTATTATTATTGGAGCAGGTACTGCAGGATGTTTATTAGCAAATCGATTGTCAGAGAATGGAAAGTATTCGGTAGCTTTATTAGAGGCAGGTGGAAGTGACAATTATCATTGGATACATATTCCTGTAGGTTATCTTTATTGTATGGGAAATAAAAGAACAGACTGGTTATTTAAAACAACAGCTCAAAGTGGATTAAATGGTCGTTCATTAAATTATCCTAGAGGTAAGGTTATGGGAGGATGTTCTTCTATAAATGGAATGATTTATATGAGAGGACAAGCAAATGATTATGATCAATGGAGACAAATGGGTAACAAAAATTGGGGTTGGGATGACGTATTGCCTTATTTTACAAAAATGGAAGATAATTTTAGTGGAAAAGATAAGTTTCATGGTCAAGGAGGAGAGTGGAAAGTTGAAGAGCAAAGATTATCATGGGATATATTGGATAGCTTCCAAAATGCAACAATAGAAGCAGGAATTCCAAAAATTGAAGATTTTAATGAAGGTAATAATTATGGAGTTTCTTATTTTAAGGTAAATCAAAAGTCTGGTTGGAGATGGAATACAGTAAAAGCTTTTTTAAAACCAATTAAAGATCGTAAAAATTTAAATGTTATTTCTAAATGTGAAGTTAGTAAATTAATTATAGAAAATAAAAAGGCTATTGGCGTTGAAGTGATAAGAAATGGAAAATTTGAAAAAATATTTGCAAATAGAGAAATTATTCTTACAGCTGGTTCAATTGGATCTCCAAAAATCTTAGAATTGTCTGGAATTGGAAATCCTGAAATATTATCAAACTTAGGTATTAAGATAAAGGTTGAAAGTAAAAACGTAGGTGAAAATCTTCAAGATCATTTGCAATTAAGAGTTATTTATAGATTAGATAACGCAATAACTCTCAATCAGAAGGCTAATTCTTTTCTAGGAAAAATGTTAATTGGCCTGGAATATGCCCTTAAAAGAACTGGCCCTATGTCTATGGCGCCCAGTCAGCTTGGTGTTTTTGCTATGTCAGATAATTCATATGAAACTCCTAATTTACAATTTCATGTGCAACCTTTATCTTTAGATAAATTTGGCGATCCTTTGCATGATTTTCCGGGGCTTACTGCAAGCGTATGCAATCTTAATCCTCAAAGTAGAGGAAGCGTTCATATATTATCTGACGATGCCAAACAAGCGCCAGCAATTGATCCAAATTATTTGTCAGAGGAGCAAGATAAAATTGTTGCAGCTCAATCGATAAAACTGGCAAGAAAAATTATCTCTCAACCAGCCATGGAAAAATATAATCCTAAAGAGTATGCTCCTGGAATACAATTTGAAACTGATGAAGATCTTAAGAAAGTTGCTGGAGATATTGGTACTACAATTTTTCATCCAGTAGGCACTTGTGCTATGGGACCAAGTCTGTCTTCTGTAACGGATGATAAGCTTTTTGTAAGAGGAATTGATGGATTAAGAGTTGCTGATGCGTCAGTGATGCCAACGATTACTTCTGGTAATACAAACTCTCCTACTTTAATGATTGCTGAAAAAGCAGCAGAAATGATTTTGAGTTCAGCTAAGATTTAATATTTATTTAAGACTTAAGTTATATATGGGGTAAGAAATGAATTTTGAATATACAAACGATCAGAAGGCTATTCAAGAGATGGCAAAGAATTTTGCTGAAACAGAACTTATGCCTTATGCATCTGAATGGGATCAAAAAGAAATTTTTCCAATTGATACTCTTCGAAAAGCAGCTCAACTTGGTTTAGCTGCTATATATGTTAATGAAGATCGAGGTGGATCTGGGCTTAATAGGTTAGATGCAGCAATTATCTTTGAAGAATTATCTAGAGGATGTGTTTCTACAGCGGCTTATTTATCCATACATAATATGGTTACATGGATGATAGATTCGCATGGATCAGATAATATTAAAGATAAATATATTAAAAAACTATCTTCAATGGAAATAATGTCGAGTTATTGTTTAACTGAATCAGGTTCAGGATCAGATGCTGCGGCTTTAAAAACGACTGCATCAAAAAAAGGTAATAGTCATTATTTACTTAATGGATCTAAAAGCTTTATCTCTGGAGGTCCTACAAGTGATCTATTTTTAGTTATGTGTAGAACTGGTGGTGAGGGAGCAGAGGGAGTTTCTTGCTTTTTAGTTGAAAAAGGATCTAAAGGATTATCTTTTGGTAAACAAGAAAAAAAAATGGGTTGGAATAGTCAACATACTTCAATGGTAAATTTTGATAATTGTGAAATCCCAATTGAAAATATTGTAGGCAATGAAGGAGACGGTTTTAAAATTGCAATGAAAGGATTAGATGGAGGAAGAGTTAATATTGCGGCTTGTTCATTGGGTGGTGCTAGGGCAGCCTTAGAGAATTCTTTAACTTATTCAGCCGAAAGAAAACAGTTTGGCAAATCAATAGATCAATTTCAAGTGACGCAATTTAAGTTAGCGGATATGGCAACTGAATTAGAAGCGTCAAGATTAATGGTATTAAGAGCTGCAACTAGCTTAGACTCTAAAGATCCTCATGCAACTAAATATTGTGCTATGGCAAAACGTTTTGCCACTGACATATGTTCTGATATATGTAATATGGCGCTTCAGATTCATGGGGGATATGGTTATTTAAAAGATTTTCCATTAGAAAGGTTAGTCAGAGATTTAAGAGTTCACCAAATTCTTGAAGGAACTAATGAAATAATGAGAGTAATTATATCTAGAAAACTAAAACAGAATTAATTTTAATAAAATAATTATAAAAGGATTAGGAAATAATGTCATTAGATGAAGTGATCTTTGTAGAAGAAAACGGTGTTGGAATAATTACATTGAATAGACCAGAAAGATTGAATGCTATTACTCATCCAATGGTAAAAAAAATAAATCATCATTTAAATGTATGGGAAAAAAATGATGGTATTAAATGTATTATTATAGAAGGAGCTGGAGATCGTTCATTTTGTGCAGGCGGTGATGTTGTCAAATTAAGAAAAGAAGTTTTGGAAGCAGGAGGTCCTCCTACGGATTTATCGCGTTCATTTTTTTATGACGAATACACACTAAATTATAAAATCAGTAATTATAGTAAACCTTTCATTGCTTTAATTAATGGATTTACAATGGGTGGGGGTGTTGGTATTTCTATGCATGGGAGTCATGTAGTAGCTTCAGAAAAAACAATGTTTGCAATGCCAGAAACAGCTATTGGTTTATTTCCTGATGTTGGAGGAGGTTGGTTATTAGGTCAACTAGATAGGGGAGTAGGGGCTTGGCTTGGGCTTGTTGGGGCAAGATTGAAAGCATATGATTTGGTTTCATTAGGTCTTGCAAATCATTTTGTTAATTCTAATCAGATTGAAAATTTAAGAAAAATGTTAATTTCTAATTCTCCAAAAAGTAATCAAGAAGCTTCAATTGTTATTGATAAGTTATCCTCTAAACCAAATATTGGTGATAGTGTCCTGAAGGATAATGAGAAAATTATAAAAGAAGTTTTTTCTCATGAAACTATTGAAGAAATTTTTAAAAGTTGTGAAGAAGTTTTGAAAAATGAAAATGATTTTTTAAAAGCTCAATTTGAGGAGTTAAAACACAAATCACCAACTTCTTTAAAAATTTCACTAAGACAGATTAGGCTGGCTAAAGATATGAGTTTAGAAGAGGAACTTATAATGGAATACAGGATGGTTCAAAATTGTCTTAAAATAGGAGATTTCTTTGAGGGTGTTAGAGCGATGCTAGTTGATAAAGATAGAAAGCCAATCTGGAAACCTTCAGTTATTGAAAAAGTAGACCAAAATAGAGAAAATGAGTTTTTTAAAAGTTTAGGTGATTTAGATCTAAAGCTAATAAATTAAAGTTATAAAAATATAAAATCTTAGGAGGAAATATAAAATGAATGATGTATTTATAATGTCAGCAAATAGATCTGCAATTGGAGGGTTTGGTGGAGCACTCAAAAGCTTTTGTCCAGTAGATTTAGGAACGCTCGTAGCTAAAGAAGCTATAAGTCGATCAGGTTTTGAAGCAGAAGAAATTGAGCATGCAGTTTTTGGAAATGTCATTCATACTGAGCCAAGAGATATGTATGTAAGTCGTGTTATTGCCCTTCAGGCCGGATTAAGTAAAGATTCTGCAGCGTTAACAGTTAATAGATTATGTGGTTCTGGGTTACAGGCAATTATTAGTGCAACGCAACTATTAGCTATGGGAGATGCGAGTATTACAATGGCTGGCGGTGTTGAAGTTATGTCAAATAGTGCACATATAATTGACGGATTTCGTTGGGGTACTAGAATGGGTGATGGAAAAATTCATGATATGATGCTTGGCGCTCTTCATGATCCTTTTGGTCATGGTCATATGGGAATTACTGCTGAAAATATATCTAGCAGGTATCAGATTAGTAGAGATATGCAGGACGAATTTGCTTTAACAAGTCAACAAAGAGCTAGTAGGGCCATTAATGACGGAGTATTCAAGGATCAAATTCTCCCAATTGAAATTAAAAGTAGAAAAGGAATAGATATTTTTGAAATTGATGAACACCCTAAACCAAATACAACCTCAGAAACTTTAGCTGGCTTGAGAGCTGCTTTTAAAAAGGATGGAGTGGTAACAGCAGGCAACGCATCTGGAATAAATGATGGAGCTTGTGCGCTAATTATAGCAAATGAAGAAAAAGCAAAAAAGGGTAATCCATTAGCAAGAATAATTTCATATGGATTTGGTGGTGTTGACCCAGACGAAATGGGAATGGGACCAGTGCCTGCAACCAAAATGGCTTTAAAAAAAGCAGGGTTAAATATATCTGACTTAGATTTAGTTGAATCCAATGAAGCTTTTGCTGCTCAAGCTTGTGCTGTTAATAAACAACTAGGTTTAGATCCTGAAAAAGTGAATGTAAATGGTGGAGCAATTGCACTTGGCCATCCTGTTGGAGCAACTGGAGCAATTATTATGACCAAACTTGTCTATGAACTTAGAAAACGTAAAGGTAAATATGGCCTTGCTACAATGTGTATTGGTGGTGGTCAAGGTATTGCCGTAATTATTGAAGCTTTATAAACTATTATGAGTTTTGATTGCATATCTGTTGAAGAGACAAAAAGGCTTCTTGAAAATGACGATGTGACTGTTATTGATATTAGAGATATCAATTCTTTTTCAAAGGGTCATATCAATAATGCTATTCATATTGACGATATTAACATTAATAATTTTTTGTCTGAAAAAGATAAGAACGAAACTATAATAATTTATTGTTATCATGGTATTTCAAGTAAATCAGCGGCGAATTTTTTTTCACAAAATGGGTTTAAAAATGTGTTTAGTATGAATGATGGCTATGCTGGATGGATATGATATGAAATATAAAATCTATTTTAATTCACTTAAAAAAATCATTTATATTAAACAAATCAACGTTTCTTTAACTTGTTTAATATAGAAAAAGGTATTACAAAGATATCTTATAAGTAATGTTTACCCTGAGTTTTTAGGAGCGTAAAATTGGAACCAAGAAAAGGTGGTCGCCTAATAGATAGACCTGAATTTAAGTCAAAACCATTACCGGTAACTTTTTTAAAAAAAGATAAGGTTTCTCAAGCTATTGATATAATGTCGGAAAAAAATTATGGATCAGTTGTAATTGTTGATGATAAAGAAAAAGTGATTGGAATTGTTACTGAAAGAGATATTGTAAAAAAATTAGTTAAAAACCACATGTCATCTAAAACTACTAAACTAGAAGAGATAATGACACCTAACCCTAGAGTGGCAAATGAAAATGATGATGTATTAGATTGGCTTAGAATTATGTCTAATGACAGATTTAGAAGATTACCTGTTGTTGATGAAAACGGAAAAATTAAAGTAATTTTTACTCAAGGTGACTTTGTTTCCTATACTTGGCCAGATTTAATTTTTCAAGCTTCTCAGCTGGCTAAAGCTTCTTTTATGAAAGGGTTTTCAATTAACACAATGTTGATTATGATGTTTGTTTACGGAGTAGCTTTAATTGCAGCAATAAAAGCTTTTGTTTAAATAATTTTATTGAAGATTACTCTTTAGTTTTTAACATTGAATTTGATATCCATGTCATAACAACTTCATTTGTTTGATTAGTAACAGTTTGTTTTAGTCTAACAGTTCCTTTAGAAGGGTTTTTAGTAGATTTTTTGGTCTCTAAAACTTCAACTCTAGTTTTTAAAGTATCATTGGGATAGACAGGCTTCGTCCATCTTAACTCATCTAATCCCCATGCCCCCATACTTGTGCCATTGAAAATATCTGTATTAAATATTTGCGTAAAAGATTTGCCTAATGTCATAAAGCCACTAGATGTTAATTCCCCAAAAGGTCCTTTTTTTGCTTCATCTTCGTCTAAGTGAAAAGTTTGTGGATCATATTTTGAAGCAAATTCAACTATTTCTTCTTTTGAAATTAAAGTACTATCTGTGTCAAAAGACATGCCAACCGAAAAGTCTTCAAAATACATAGGTTTTAGTTTCATGATATAATACTTCTGTTATTTATCTTGGGGCTAATCTGATAGATCCATCAAGTCTAATAGTTTCACCGTTTAACATTACATTAGTTAAAACACTTTCAACCAACATTGCATATTCTAGAGGTGTACCAAGGCGTTTTGGGAAAAGAGTAGTTGCAATTAAACTTTGTTGAACTTCTTCACTCATTCCAGATAACATTGCAGTGCCAAATAAGCCTGGGGCAATTGTGTTAACTCTAATTCCATTGGATGCTAACTCACGCGCTATAGGAAGTGTCATTCCTGCAATTCCACCTTTTGAAGCAGCGTATGCAGCTTGACCAATTTGGCCATCAAAGGCAGCTACGGATGCTGTATTTATAATGACACCTTTTTCACCTTCATGATCAGGATTATTACTTTGCATTTTATCGGCGCATAATCTGAGCATATTAAAACTACCAATCAAATTCACTTTTAATACTTTTTCAAATAAACTAAGATCATGCATACCTCTGCTTGATACAACTTTGGCTCCTACAGCAATTCCTGCACAATTAACTAAACAATTAATACCATCAAAATTTTTAATTGCCTTTTTCATCTCTTCTTCATTTGAAACATCACCAACAAAATAATCAGCACCAATTTCACCAGCAACATTTTTTACACCTTCTTCATTTAAGTCTATTAATAAAAGTTCTGCACCTCTCTCCTTGAGATATCTTGCAGTACCTTCTCCAAGACCACTTCCCGCACCTGTAATAACTGCTTTAACATTTTTAAGTATCATTTTTATTCTCCAAAATCACGTGTATCATCTATCACTTTTCCATCATTAGGTAAACTGTTAACAGGAACTATTTCAACTGTTCCACGTAAATTAATAATATTATTAATCTCTTCTGAAATTTTTGTTTTAATAGAGCTTAATTCTGTAGAATTAGAAATATCTGCCTCTATCTTTACGTGAAATTCATCCTTCTCATTTAATCGGCTTACTATCAATCTAGCTTTATTATTAAGAGAAAGATTCTCTAAAATTTTATTTACTTGAGATGGCTGTACAAACATACCTCTTACCTTTGTAGTTTGGTCTGCTCTTCCCATCCATCCTTTAATTCTTTTGTTCGTCCTTCCAGTTGAACATTTACCCTCAAGAATTGCTGAAAGATCACCTGTTGCAAAACGTATAATTGGAAGTTCATAATTATTAAGAACGGTTACAACTACTTCTCCAACTTCACCATCTTTGAGTGGTTTTCCTGTTCCAGGTTTAACAATTTCTAATATAACATTTTCATCTATTACCATACCTTCATTTTCAGCTGCTTCGTATGCAACCAAACCTAAGTCAGCAGTTCCATAACATTGGCGAACTTGTATATTTCTATCTTTAAAACTTTTAGCTACATTTGGAAAAAGAGGTCCACCTGTAACCATTGCTTTTTTTAAGCTAGGAAGAGATATTTTATTTTCTTCAGCTTTGTCTAGAATAATTTTTAAGAAATCTGGCACTCCTACATAAGCAGTAGTTCCAATGGTATTCATGACTTCTAATTGAAGATCTGTATTCTCACCACCAGCTGGAAAAACTGTGCATTTTAAAATCTTTGCTGCTTCTTCAAACATTGCACCAGCAGGAGTGAAATGATAGGAAAAACAATTTTGAACAATGTCCCCATAACCAATGTTTGCTGCATGTAAAGCTCTTGAAAATCTCCACCAATCCTTCGTGTGACCATCTAAATCATAAATAGGGCCTGGAGATCTATAAATATGGGCAAAGTTCTTGATATCACTAACATTTAAGTTGGCAAAAGGTGGGTTTTTCTGTTGTTCAATAATTAAATCTGATTTTCTTGAAACTGGTATTGAGATTAAATCGTCTAATCCTTTAAGGTTACCATTTAATCTTGTAGATTGGTTTTTATTACTCTTAGCAGAATCTATTAATAAATTAAGTTTATTTAAATGATCTAAATTTCGTTTATCATCAGACCTTGTTTCTAAATCATCAAAGAAACCTGTTTTATCATTAATATTTACAACCATCTTTTACGACGTCTATATTGTTTGATATCTTTATAAGATTTTTTACCTTCTCCAGAAATGCCAAGATAAAACTCTTTTACGTCCTCATTATCTCTCATGGATTCAGCGCTGCCTTCCATAACAACACGACCATTTTCTAAGATATAAGCGTACTCAGCATATTGTAAAGCAATATTAGTATTCTGTTCAGCAAGAAGAATTGTGACACCTTCTTTTTTATTGATTTCTGCAACAATTTCAAAAATTTGTTTAACAAGTTGAGGAGCTAGCCCCATTGAGGGTTCATCTAACAAGATCATAGTTGGTTTAGCCATAAGAGCTCTACCTATTGCAATCATTTGCTGTTCACCACCTGACGTATACCCTGCTTGTGAGGTTTTTCTATCTCTTAAACGAGGAAAATAGTTATATACACGTTCTAGATCTTCTTTTACTTCTTTAGAACTAGTTCTAGTATAGGCTCCAGTCAGAAGATTTTCTTCAACTGTTAAATGTTCAAAACAATGACGACCTTCCATAACTTGAATCACACCTTTTTTCACAAGTTGTGAAGGATCAAGATCATGAATATCTTCATTTTCAAAAGTAACTGAACCTTTTGTTACCTCACCTCTCTCTGATGATAATAAATTAGATATAGATTTTAATGTTGTGCTTTTTCCTGCACCGTTACCTCCAAGTAAAGCTGTAATACCACCTTTTTTAACATTAAGACTTACACCTTTTAAAACTAAAATAACGTGGCTATAAACAACTTCAATATTATTAACTACTAAAATATTTTCAGTTTGGTTTGAGTTGTCATCTTTAATTGTTTTAACATCATCCATATTTTTAACCTTAAAAATTATAAAGGGAGCTTAAAAATTTTAAGCTCCCTATTTTTTTAGTTACAACGTAGAGCTATCTTTTGCTCTTTTGCATATTTGGCAGAATCTTCAGCAATTAATTTGTTAACTACTGCTCTATCACTTCCCATATAGTCAGTGATCATGTTCCATGTCTTAGTTTTTGCATCCCATTGTTGAACGGCAGCTAGTCCACTACCACCATGATTTGCACAGCTATTTTCAAATGGTGGAGAGAAGTTTTTAAATCCAAGCTCTTCCATTCTTTTAGCATCAAGTTTAACATTTTCCATTCCGTCACGATACATAGCAGCTGTGATTTTAGAAGTTCCATGAATTTTCTGAGCAACAGCAGCAGCTTCTACCTGAACCATAGCTTGAAAAAGACCTCTATTGTATAACACTTCACCAAAATGAGAGCCATTACCTGAAGCTTCACCTTTGTCATGAACATACTTTTTAATATCTCTATGAACTTGATAATTAGTTCCTGGAGCATTAAAAGTTAGTGATTTATATCCATGCGCACCCATACCTGCTGGTAAAACATCGTTTTCAGAACCTGACCACCAAATACCTATAAAATTTTCCATTGGAAATTTGATAGATGCTGCTGATTTGACTGCAACAGAGTTCATAACACCCCATCCCCACATTAAAATATAATCTGGACGAGCTTTACGAATTTTTAACCAAGTTGCTTTTTGTTCTTGTCCTGGATGATCAACAGGTAATAGCATTAATTTATAACCGTGTTTTTTTGCTAATACTTCCAGAGTTCTTATAGGTTCTTTTCCATAAGCTGAGTTATGATAAACAAGTGCTATTTTCTTATCTTTTATATTATCAGAGTTTTTGCTAAGAATATGTTTAACAGCGATAGATGCCCCATCCCAGTATGTTACAGGTGCATTAAAAATCCACTTGAAAACTTTACCATTCGCTGCTGATGTTCTTCCATATCCTGTTGAATATACAGTAACACCGTCAGCAGTAGCTTTAGGAATTAGCTGATATGTGATACCAGTAGACATTGGTTGGAAAACCATAGCGTCTTTCTTGTTTTTTTCGTAACATTCTACGCCTACTTGTGTCTTATAACCAGTTTCGCACTCAGGGTGTACTATTTTTTCGCCACCTATTCCGCCATCTCTGGCATTAATCATTTTGTAATAATCTACAAAACCGTCTGCGTTTGGAATACCGTTAGGTGCATATGCGCCTGTTCGATAAACTAGCATTGGAAATTTGAGATCTGCGATAGCAATTTCTACATAACTGGAAATCGCGATAACAGCAGCTGTTATTCCAACTAAAAGTTGTTTTATTCTCATTAGTTCCTCCCTTAGAGATAATATTAATATATTCTACTAAATAAATTTAGTAGGGGAAAGGCCATCTTCTTAATTTCTCTTTTGCGATGGACCAGAGTCTTGCAAGGCCGTGAGGCTCTACAATTAAAAAAACAATCATCAGTAAACCCCATGTGGATACTTCAAAGTGTTTTGCAGTAACAGCGGATAAACCAACAAGGTCTACCAGTATAAATTTTAGCCCAATTGGAAGGGTAATAATAAAAGCAGCACCTAAAAATGAGCCTAACATTGACCCAAGGCCTCCGATAATAATCATAAATAAAACTGGAAATGAGATAGTCATTATATCAAAAGATTCTGTAACTTCTATGGCACCCAAAAACACTGCAAAATATAAAGCGCCGGATACACCTATATAAAAAGAGCTAATCGCAAACGCAGACAATTTAGTTTTTAGAGGTGGGACGCCTATAATTTCAGCGGCAATATCCATATCTCTAATAGCCATCCAAGATCTGCCTGTTTTACTTCTAATTAAGTTCTTAGCAGCAAAACCAAGAACTACTACTAAGACTAAACAAAATAAGTATGTTGCGTATGGAGGAGCTGTAGCTCCAGTCACAGGCACTCCAAACATTAATCTCTCAGATACAGTAATTTGTCCAGTATCAGAGTAATTATAAAACCATGGAACTTTATTAAAAAGCCAAACTAGAAAAAATTGTGATGCAAGTGTCGCTACAGCTAAATAAAAACCTTTAATTCTTAATGAAGGGAGGCCAAATAAAATTCCAACAAATGCTGTAATTAAACCAGAAATAAGAACAATAATCATTATATTAAGATCTGGAAAAGATGTCATAATTTTATATGTAGAGAACGCTCCGACTGCCATAAATCCACCAGTTCCCAATGAAACTTGACCACAATACCCAGTTAGAATATTTAGGCCTATGGCAGCTAAGGAAAAAATTAAAAATGGAACTAAAATAGCTTTTTCCCAATAACTATCAATTACCAATGGAATTATAAGAAAAGCAATAAGCATTAATATGCTAAAAGCAATTTTATCCTGTATTAAAGGGAAAATAGCATGATCAGACTTATATGAAGACTTGTACTGACCTGTTTCTTTATAAATCATTAAACTTAAACCCTCTCAATAATTTTTTCACCAAATAATCCCTGCGGACGAAATAGTAAAAAGACAAGTGCCATTACATATGCAAACCAGGTCTCAAGAGCACCAGTTTCAAAGTATCCACCAATATAAATTTCTGCTAATTTTTCACCAACTCCAATTAACAATCCTCCAATAATAGCACCTGGAATTGATGTAAAACCTCCTAGAATAAGAACTGGAAGTGCTTTTAGAGCAATTAAGGATAAAGAAAATTGCACGCCTGATTCACTACCCCACATTATTCCAGCTACCATCGCAATAAATCCAGAAATAGACCAAACTAGTATCCAAATAGATCTTAATGAAATACCTACTGATAAAGCTGCTTGGTGATCATCAGCTACAGCTCTTAGCGCTCTTCCTGTTTTGGTATATTGAGAAAAAAGTGCTAACGAAACAACTAAAATAACAGCAATTACTGTAGCCCATACATTAAGCTTATCTATATACATACCATAATATTCACTACCTTCAGCTGCAAGACCAATTGTCGCTTGTTCTAACCAATCTGATCCTCCACTAGGGATGCCAACATCTAAAACTTTCATGTCGTCGCCCCACATTAAACTTCCGACCCCCTCCAATACGAACGCTAATCCTATTGTAGCCATAAATAAAATTATAGGCTCTTGATTAATTAAATGTTTAAGTACAAGTCGTTCCACTATCCATGCTAGTGCAATCATGGTTATTACAGTTAAAATAATAGCTAAAAAATTAGGCATTGATGCATACCAGGTATGATAATTTGTCCCAAATAGATCATTTATAAGGTGTGCAAAAGGAATTTGACCGGTTTGATAACCTACAAGAGTTAAAGCAGCAAAAAGAGCAAAAACACCTTGAGCAAAATTAAAAACACCTGAGGCTTTAAAAATTAGAACAAATCCTAAAGCAACTAGTGAATACATTACTCCAGACATTAA
>Ga0209711_10002162_pt1 | contig 18089 bp, 19 predicted proteins | sample ArcticOcean_MG_C_7_FD_187441 | JGI IMG/M metagenome (GOLD analysis project Ga0209711, IMG submission 187441) | Marine microbial communities from western Arctic Ocean - ArcticOcean_MG_CB11_88 (SPAdes) (version 2) | ecosystem: Environmental > Aquatic > Marine > Oceanic | place: Arctic Ocean... | reverse complement strand
CCGACTCTCGACGAATAAGCGCTTGGGTGCTAGCAGGTTTGGTTCTGGTCACAGGCAGTTTGACCGCGCTTTTCCTCCGTCCTCGTGAGCGAGAGACTTCGCACGAAGTGAAGTCAGCGCTACCTACCTTGGTAGAGGTTAAGGGCCTCTTTAGAGACAAAGCTTTTGTGCGCATTCTTTGCGCGGGTGTGATTGCTGCCATAGGCCGGACGATTAATGCAGCACTCGCACTTATGTATTACCGCTTCGTGTTAGAACTTTCGGAGGCGCAAGTTACTCAAGCGATTTTCCCCATCTTCACACTCAGCATCGTGCTCTCGATCCCGCTCTGGATTGCCCTCTCTAAGCGCTGTGGCAAGCGCGTTCCCGCGTGCGCTTCAGTCGGTGGCCTCGGGGTTATGGGCATCATCGCCTATCCGTTGCTGCCAGCGGGGCTCGTTTGGCCGTCGCTGATTGTATCCGCCATCGCCGGCATCCTTTGTGGTGCGGTCTTTTTGATCGATTCGATGATTACCGATTTGATCGATGCCGACGAGGTCGAGACGGGGCACCGCAAAGAGTCACTGTATTTTGCGGCTTGGAAGTCTGGGCTCAAGGTAGCGCGAGCACTCGCCTTTGTCGCCCTTGGCATAGGCTTACAAATTATGGGTCTCGACTTGTCACGAGATACCGTATCTGTGTCGATGCAGTGGGGGATCGTCCTGCTCTTTGGGATCACGGTAGGTCTCTGCTTCGTCGTAGCGGCCTATTTTATATGGCGCGCGGACGTGCCTGAGCCAAAGGAAACTTAAACAAAATAGTCTCTATGAAAAAATCATTCTGCAAAATTTCTCCAGCAGTCCTTAGCCTCGCGATCATGAGTTTAATGAATGGGTGCGCCTTAAATGACGTATCATTACCGACTGCTGAAAACGTCAACATCGATCTATTTATGGGTCGCTGGTTTGTGCATGGCTATACGCCAATCATCGTTGATAAAAATGCACATAATGCAATCGAGCACTATCGTCTTGATTCGGACAAAAAAATACAGACGACCTACCAGTTTCGCGATGGTGGATTCGATGGAGAGATCAAAACGTTTACACCTGTTGGTTGGGTGGACGATAAGGTCGACAGTAACGCGGAGTGGCGCATGCAATTTATTTGGCCGTTCACTGCTAACTACATTATATTACACGTTGATGATGACTATTCGGAAACGATCGTCGCGCATCCTAGTCGAAATTATGCATGGGTTATGCTTCGTAGCGATACAGTTAGCGATGCTGATTATGACCGCTTACTGACAAAGCTAAAGGTCGCTGGATACGATACGGGCATTATACAAAAGCTGCCCCACGACTGGAGCGGCGAAGCAGAACGCTTAGCCGAGATGGAAGCGAATGGGCTTTGACTCAAAGCAGCAGGCGACAACTAATCTCTACGAGTTACGGTTGCACAAAAGCATGCACGCGCGTCTCAGCTTTCCTGCCATCAGGACCACTACCATAGACTGTGATCGTGCCGCGATAGAGCTTGCTGAAGTCCTTCGGTTCCACGGATAAGACGAGGGCATCATTATTTTTCGGATTACCGGGCTCTTGGGTAACGGTGAGCTGTGAACGGTCGTAGTCGATCTGCAAGATTTGGTCGATATAGCGCTCATCGACTGCCAGGCGCACCTGGCGCGAGGTTTTCGGGCTCTCGGGGCTCCAGTAAACGATCTGCGGTCGGGCTTCGATCAAGGTGGGGATTTGAACGTTCATTTTGAGCGTTACAACCGCGTCTGCTTGACTGTCGAGGTAGACTTGTAGGCGGTTACGGTTCAGCCCTTGGCGCTTGCCCTTGCTAAAAGTAGCGATGATCTCGGTCGATTCGCCTGGGAGGATAATTTTTTTATTGAGGATCGTGCCAGTGCAGCCGCAGTTGCTTGCTACTCGCGCAATGCGGACGACTTTTTCGCCCTTGTTTGTTACGGAAAAAGAAGCACGGGCGTCTTCTTGATCCGGCTCCATTTCGATGCGCACCTCAGTCTGATCCCAGACCAAAGCCGACGCGTCGATAAGCGAGGCGCACGCAGCAAAGAGAAATGTTAAAAGTATTGAGCGCGTAAACATTGTTACAAGAGTTGGGCGAAAATGGATTAAGATCAAGAAGTGCTCGTATCTTCTCTCCGGACCCGGTGCTGCCAATCACGAATCAGCACAAAGATGCAGGCCGTGAGCAGGCCGATATTTCTTAAAATCAGCCATAGGTAACCTGGTGTTTTCTCCGATTCATGCGCGTTAAAACAGCCGCAGTTGATGTCTAGCCCGCGTGCCCAAGCGCTGGCGTGTAAGGCGATGAATACGACCAGTAGCAGGGCAATGATCAGGTTACTGCCGCGCTTAATTTGTGGAATTAAAAGACCGAAACCAGCCACCAGTTCCAGCCAAGGCAGCACCAAGGCAATCCACATTGCTAGGTTGGCAGTGACTACGTGGTAGCCCTCCACTGAGATCGCAAAGGCCGCCGGGTCTTGGATTTTAGGCAGTGCCGCCAGGATAAATGCTGCCGATAAGGTGAGTCGCCCAATTAGCATCAGATAGGCCATGGAGCGCACTTCTAGATTTACTGCTGCCATGCGGCACTACCTCCTTTCAGGCTATAGATCTCAGCGTCGGGGAGAGACTGCCGCAAACGCTTTGCAATCCGCTTGCTCTTACCGCAACCCTCGCTTTCGCAATAAATGATAATAGGGCGTGGCTCTATAAGCCAGGTATTCATGAGTTCAAAAAGTCCCGCATCCCAATCTTCCTCATCTAAAAGTAGCGCTTCGGGTATGTGGCGTTCTTCAAATTTTTTCGCCCCCCCCGCATCGACCCAAATCGCGTTGAGTGCCCGTGCATCGGCCAAACGAATCTCGCCTGCTTCGAGTTTTGGCTCTGCCCGCGACAGCGGCGACAGTCCGCTGAATAGCGTATAGGCTACACCGATCACGGTCAGCAATAGTATGATGCAGAACTCCCGAAGCATAGAATGTATGTTACGAGCTACGCGAAGGGATGAAAGTATGAAAGTAGGAATGTTTTGATGAGTGAATATCCTTTCAACTTTCCCGCCATGTAACTTTCATACCATTAACATGTCTGTTTTCACCAAAGAGATCGTCGTCACCGCACCGGGCAAATCGACTTCCGAGTTCACCTCTATGATCGAGGAGGTCTTAATCGAGTCGGGCTTAACCGAAGGCACCGTTACCGTGTTTTGCTGCCACACTAGTTGCAGCCTTGTTATAATGGAAAATGCCGACCCTTCTGCACGTCGCGACCTCGAAGCTTTCATCGACCGCTTGGTCCCAGAAAACGACCCGCATTTCACTCACACTTATGAGGGCGCGGACGATATGCCTAGTCACATTAAGATGGCACTAACTCGGACGGCCGAGGTGATTCCTTTCGTCAATGCCCGCCTCTGCCTAGGAACCTGGCAAGGTGTCTTTCTCTGGGAGCACCGTAACAACAGCCACGAACGCCGCATCATACTCAGCTGTCAGGGGGAATAATTTTTACTCCACACCCGCCAAACAGTAAGAGGTGATTTCCATGATCTGCTTACCGTCGATCGTGTAGATGTCGCAGTAGTGCATATCGGTGTCGAGATCAGCGCCTTCGACGATTATGTGGTTCTTGGCCTTAATAACACGGCCGTTTTGGAAATTAGCTTTGCCCTGAGAGGCGGCATCTTCACACATTTCTTTTACCGCAGCATTGCCGTCGATTGTGCGGTCGCCCACAATGTGCCACTCGATACCGTCGGCTATAAAGTCGAGGGCGGCAGAGGATTCACCCATGGAAAAAGCCTCACAGGCTGCGATAATTTGCGCGTTCATATTTAGACCGCGAGTGTCAAAAGTTCTTTGACACTTGGCACATCTTTTATGATCTGGCTGGGCTCAGGGCCGACGCCGATGTAGCGGAGGTTGGGGATCTTGTCCTTGTTATGGTCGCCGTGGTTAGCGACGTCGATGAGGGCTTTGAGTAGCCATGCGACGTATACTTTAGCCGCTTCCGGAAGGTCGGCGAAGCGACGGACGCCGGAAATGTCTTCGCTCCAACCGGGCACCGTTTTATAAACGGGCTTGAGTGTTTTGTGGACTTTGCCGTTACGCGGGACGTGGTGGAGGGTGTCGCCGCTCTCGTCTTCGTAGGCGGTACAAATCCGGAGGTCGCCCTGCCAGTCACCAGCGTGGGAGAGGGCGTCTAGCTTGTTAAGCACGAGGTCTTGATAGCCGCCGTAGCGCAAGGCATCGCCTTTTTCCACGGCGTCATACCAGCCGACCATACGCTGGCGACCAGTCGTCGCACCGAATTCGATCTTACGCAGTAGGGTGCTGAGCGGGTGGTCGAGATCGATCTCGGAGATAAAGACGTGGGTGCCGACCTTGGTATCGTAGGCCTTGCAGCAACCAACGTTGTGGATGGGTTGTGCGGGGATGCCGGCGCTCTGGAAGAATTCGGGCGTGAAGGTGTGCGAGGCAGTCACATTGGGAGCAAAGCCATGGCGCTTATCCAGCCAGTAGGCCTGCCCAAATTCGCCGATGATGTAGTTACCCTTGTCCTGCTCGCGGAGTACGAGTTCGCGCACGTCGACAATCTGCGGGGCGAGGATTTGGCCAGCGGCCCAGTAGGCTTCGATGAGTTTTTCGACGTCGAGCGTGAAAGGAGTATCGCCAGCGAATTGGCCGAAATCGAAATCAATCGCGTCGACTTTACCAGCATTGATGACTTCAGCGTTGGCACGTGTTTCGGCACAAGTGAGTGTTTCGAAGAAGCTCGGCCAGCGTTCAGGTGCGACTTGGCAGACGTGCTCGATTACGCGGAGGGCGCGGTCGACACGGCCACGCACTTTATCGGCGAAGTCGCACTGTGGGCCCAGAAAGTCGGCGTAGTAAATTTGAAACTGCCCGACTTCGTCGAGGTAGGCGGGGGTGATGCCACGACCTGTCGAACCACGCGCGTTGCCTTTCTGGATGTTGACGCGGTAGTCCTCCCAGGCGAGGTCAAGCAAGCGGTGGCAGAGATCGGAAACGAGGCAACGCTCGTCGATCGCTAGGCGCTTGATCGCGACGTGCCCGTGCAGCTCGGCATAAGCCGACTCCCAGAGGAATTTGCGCGGATCTGCGACAACGCCTGCGCCGATGGGAAGGTAGGGTACTTTATCGTCGGCCACGCCGCCGGGCAGGAGGTTGAGCTTTAGCCCAGCCACCGTGTGCCCCGAGTTGGAGCCGCCGTTGACCTTCATCACGGCTGCGACAGCGTCATTACGCCCCGTTGTTTCACGAAGCTCGTTGATGATTTCTAGGATGACGCGGCCTTTACCTTCATCTCCAGTTGAGATGCCGGTGTCGGCGATGAGTTGGCTTTGAAAGGCTGTTAACATTAATAATAAAGTACGAAATTATTTAGCGGATTCGCCGGAAGCGTCAGAAGTTTTGACCGTGATGACATCGTGAGGTGCGGACTCTTTTTGGCCGGCGGGGCTGACGCGGATGTAGCGAGCGTTTGTGCGAAGCTGCTCGAGGTTCGCCGCCCCTAGGTAGCCCATGCCGGACTGGATGCCGCCGACAAGTTCGCGGAGCACGCCACTGAGAGATCCGACGGATTCTTTGAGCGCTTCAATGCCTTCTGCGGCAGCTTTGGTGGCGACGTCTTTTCGGTCGTGGCCATAGCGTGCGGCAGAGCCATCTTTCATTGCGGCGCTGCTGCCCATGCCGCGGTATTGCTTATAAAGTTTGCCGTTGATCTCGATGATCTGGCCTGGGGCTTCGTTGCAACCAGCTAGCAGGCTGCCGCACATGACGCCGTCGGCGAGGGTGAGGGCTTTGACCATGTCGCCAGATTTGGTAATGCCTCCATCGGCGAGGATTGCGACGCCCCTCTTCTTGGCTGCAAGCGAGGCGCAGTAGAGTGCCGTCATTTGCGGGATGCCAACACCTGCGACGATGCGGGTGGTGCAGATCGAGCCAGGACCTTGGCCGATTTTGATGGTATTGGCACCTGCATCAGCGAGAAATTCAACGCCTTCGGCGCTGGTGACATTACCTGCGATGAGAGTAAGATCGCCAAACTCTCCGCGAAGCATACGGATGGCATCTCCTACGCCCTTAGAAAAACCGTGCGCGGTAGAGACGGCTACAGCGTCAACGCCTTCTTCCACGAGTTTGCTGACATGGCCGAGGATGCGGTCGCGGTCTAGTTCGCCATCGGGCGTCCGGTGGGCGGAGATAGCCGCGCCACACATTAGGCGAAAATGGCTGTCGCGTGCGGGTTTGACGGACTGGTGGGACTCGGCAGCGATACGCTCTATGTCGGATAGGGTGAAGAGACCGCGAAGGCGATCTTCGTTATCCACCACAAGCAGTTTATGGATACCCATGTGTTGAGTAAAAAATTCGTCGGCAACTTTGATCGGATCCTTGGTAATCTCTTTTTCAGTCAGTGTGTAGACTTGATCGCGAGGGCTCATGGCCTCGGAGACGAGGCGCTCGGCGTAACGCGCTTTAACCACGCGGCCAGGTAGAAGGCCAAGGAGCTTGTTCTCTGCATCGACTACAGGGAAGGTGCTGAAGCCGTAGCCACGGTCGGCGATGCGCTCCATCACCTCGCCGATTTTTTGATCGGGTGCAACTTTGATCGGCTCTTGGATGAAGCCGTGTATGTGATTTTTCACTCGAGTGACTTCGCGCACCTGCTTCTCGTCGCTCATGTTGTAATGGATGAGACCGAGCCCGCCGTTGAGTGCCATTTGGATGGCCATTTTTGACTCGGTGACGGTGTCCATATCCGAGGAAATGATGGGGATCTGCAGCTCCAGCGAGGCGGAGAGGCGAGTAGCTAAGGTAGTCTGGCGGGGGAGCACGTCCGAGTAGAGCGTGGCGAGCGAAACGTCGTCGTAGGTCAGGCCGACGGGTAGATTGTTCAAGAAGAACAGATCCGCAGTTTGGTAGTAGTCTTCGATTCGAGGTGCTTTCATGTGCCAATCACAGCAAAAGATTGTCTTTTCTCAAGTAGGAAATGACTATGTGCTCGTAAATGAGCCGCCAAATTTCAGTGAAGCCCTATCGGCGAGCGTTCCGTCAGCCATTACGCACTGCGCATGGGGAATGGGCGACCCGCGATGGCTTCCTCGTCCGGGTAGAGCAAGAGGGGCGTGTCGGCTACGGTGAAGTAGCGCCCTTGCCTAAATTTGGGAGTGAGACACTAGCCGAGGCAACTGCGTTCTTAGAGCAACTTGTTAGCCAGCCAGAGATCGCTGCGCCAGCGAACCTACCTTGCTGTGCATTTGCCCTCTCGGCGGCTCAAGTTGTTGCGGAGAGAGGAAGTTTCAGCCCTATGGGAAATGGAGTGGCGCCTAACCAAAGCGCCCCGCGCCTCTCGAGCAGTAGGGTAGTCGCTCCTCCGCGGGATTACTCGGTATCGGCTTTGTTGCCATCAGGTTCTACTGCGCTGCGCCTTGCTGATGAAAAATCAAAAGCTGGTTATCGAAGTATGAAGTGGAAGATTGGAGTTGAGCCCATTGCCAAAGAAATAACTACAGCGCGTAGTTTGCTCGATTCTCTGCCTTCACCCGTTCGCCTTCGCTTTGATGCTAACGCCGGCCTCGTCGCGAGTGAGCTAGAACAATGGCTGGAGTTTTTAATCCCCTATCGTTCGCGTGTGGATTTTATCGAACAACCGCTTGCCTGCGGCCAGGAGGCGCTGATGGGTGATTACATGGAAGCAAGCGGCATATGCATTGCTCTCGATGAATCCCTAAACGGGTCGGACCGCGAGCGCTGGCTAAAGCCTAACGCATGGGCGGGGGCATTGGTCATTAAAGCGCCGCTCATGGGTGAGCTTTCGCAACTCGCCGATCGACTCGCACCCGTGGCCGAGCAAGTGGTGCTCTCGTCGGTATTCGAAACAGGCATCGGCTTGGAAAATAGCCTGCGCCTCGCTGATTCATTACCACAGCTTTTTCGCCCGATTGGATATGATACGGTCGCTGCTTTTAATGATGGGCTCAATTATCTGCAAGCTGCGCCTGCGATTTGCGCCTCAGATCGCCGCACATACGATCCAGAGTCACTATGGGATTCAATTTAAAGAGCTTAGATCGTAACTGGGTAGAGGGCATCTCTGGCCAGGAACTGCTCGCGCGCGTGCAAAGCCAAGCCAAATTAATCCAAGGGCAAGATCAGCCCTTGGTAATCAATCAAACAGACCCTCATGGTTTTACAGTCGAGTTCTTTGCCGCGGTCTCGGCAGGTCGATCGATTGCTTTGGCTAATCCAAACTGGGGCGCACAGGAGAGGGAGCAATTTGATGTCCTTTTAGGACTCGGCTCCCCGCCTCTAGCTGGCGCAATTTCTAGCGCGACCCGTTTAAAATCTGGTCGCCAAGCTAAAGTGATACTGATACCCACAGGTGGCACAACGAATGGCATCAAGCTCGCTATCCACACTTGGGAAACTCTCGAAGTAGCCTGCACAGGAGTGCAGCAATTTCTGGGCGGCGGCGCCATCGATAGCTGCTGTGTCTTGCCGCTCTATCATGTCAGTGGGCTCATGCAATTGCTCAGGGCGTATCACTCAGGCGGATACATACGATTTAACGAAGATGAAGTCGAGGGTCGCTGCCTGTCGTATGTGCCTACGCAATTACGGCGGGCCTTACTCGATGAAAAGCGCACTCAAGCATTAACCACAACGCGCGTCATCTTCGTCGGAGGTGCGCCCATGCCCGAGTCGCTTGCCGAAGAGGCACGCGAGCTTAAGTTGCCAGTGATGCCCGTTTACGGAATGACTGAGACTGCCGCCATGGTGGCAGCGATCCCAGTCGATAATTTTCTTGCTGACTCGCGAGCAGGTGCCCTGACCATAGGTGACACCAATATCGAGATTGATTCTTCTGGGCGAATACGCGTTCAGAGCCCAGCCCTCTTTATAGGTTATCACGGGGGCGAGTCGCCTGATTTAACGCGAGGTTATTTAACTGAGGACGAAGGCTATATCGACGAGAAAGGTCGGCTACACGTGATGGGGCGCATTGATCGGCTCGTCATCAGCGGCGGCGAGAAGATCGATCCCCGCGAAGTGGAAGATGCCGTGAGCGCAATTGTTGGCGTCGAAGAAGTAATGGCGCTTGGTCTGCCCGATCCCGAGTGGGGGCAAAAGTTGGTAGTTTATTATACGGGTCAGGAACTAGTGGACTGGAAGGAGCGACTAAAAGAGCAGCTGGCGACTTATAAACTACCGAATGAAATGTTGAGGGTGGACCGTTTACCTCTAGACGAGAAAGGGAAGTTTTTGAGGCCTTCATAAAGGAAGCCCCAGTGCTTGTCATTTTAATGGAACGACGCAAATCTTTGCCCCATGATTAAAGCTGATATTGTAGACATCCTTGAAGATATCGCGGTGCTTCTTGAGTTGAAGGGGGACAACCCGTTTAAGATACGTGCCTACTCAGGTGGCGCTCGGGTGTTGGAGATGATGGAAGAGGACCTCGGCGATGTGATCGCTGAGGAGCGACTGGATGCGATCAAGGGGATCGGCTCAGCCCTGGTTGATAAGATCAAGACACTTTATGCCACGGGCGAACTGGAATATTATACCAAGCTACGCGAATCTGTCGCACCTGGGCTGATTGAGATGCTCGAGATCCCCGGCCTCGGCGGTAAGAAGGTGAAAAAACTCCACGACGCGATCGGCGTGGAATCAATCGACGCATTACGGGCGGCTTGTGAATCGGGTGAGGTCGAGACGCTCAAAGGATTTGGCAAAAAATCGGCGGAAAAGATCCTTAGCGGGATAGCCAATCGAGCAGCCTATGCGAAGCGACACCATTGGTGGAATGCGCGCCAAGTGGCTGAGCCGATTCTTGAAGGCTTGCGAAGCTTATCACAAGTTGAACAAGCGGAGGCCGCAGGCAGCCTGCGCCGATTGAAAGAGACGGTGGGCGACTTAGACTTCATTGTGGCCTCGGCTGAACCGCAAGCAGTCATGGACTGGTTTGTCGAGCAGGATGGGGTGCAGGAAGTCACGGCGCATGGGGCAACAAAATCTAGCGTCCGTTTCGAGTCTGGCCTACAGGCCGACTTGCGGGTGGTGCCTGCCGAGCAGTTTGCCTTTGCGCTCCACCATTTTACGGGATCTAAAGAGCACAATGTGGCACTGCGGCAACGTGCACTAGCACGAGGCTATAGCTTGAGCGAATGGGGCTTGGCGCAGAAGGGAGAAGCGGGAGACTTGCAAGCTGAGATTCCTGATTCAATCACTACGGAGAAGGGGCTATTTGAATTTCTCGGGCTTGCTGAAATTCCACCTGAGCTACGAGAGGGGCTTGGTGAGATTGAGTCAGCTGAGGCACAGCAGTTGCCGAATTTAGTCACGGCCGCGGATATTCGCGGGGTGTTTCATAATCATACCACCGCATCAGATGGTCGCGGTACGATCGAAGAGATGGCGACTGCCGCAGAGGCGCTAGGCTGGGATTATCTTGGTTTAGCGGACCACTCCAAGGCGAGCTTTCAGGCCAAAGGCCTCGACGATACACGCGTGCTAAAGCAGCTTGAATCGATCCGTGCTTTCAATGAATCGGGCGAGTCGCCAGTGCACATTTTTTCGGGGATCGAGTGCGACATCCTGCCTGATGGCTCCCTAGATCTTGAAGACGCGACACTCAATGCACTGGATTACGCAGTGATGTCGGTCCACTCGAGCTTCAGCCAGTCGGAAGAGGAGATGACGGCGCGGGTGATCCGTGCGATTGAGCATCCAGCGACAAGCATGCTTGGGCATCCGACGGGGCGCATCCTATTGCGCCGCGAGCCTTACAAGATCGACCTGCAAAAGGTGATCGACGCCGCGATTGCCAATCGCGTGATTATTGAGATTAATGCCAATCCGCATCGCCTCGAAATGGACTGGCGGCTCTGGCGTCGAGCCGCGGGACGTGGGCTGATGTGTGCAATTAATCCGGATGCCCACAGTATGGAGGGCCTGAGTCACTTTGACGCTGGGGTGAATATTGCTCGTAAAGGTTGGCTAGAAAAAGAGCAAGTGCTCAACAGTCGCGATTGTGCAGGAGTGCAGCATTGGTTTAATCATCGCAAGTGACAGCTCACACAGGTTTAGGAAAGTTTACATTGTAATTATCGAACAAACTAAACATTAGGCTGTAATTAAAATATCCAAGGATTCAGGCGAAAGATCCAATGCCTACGGACGGGACTTAGTGGGTGCGTCCGTAAATGAGTGCCGTAGGTTTGTCTTTTCCAGCCTTACCAATACGGCGCAGAATCTGCCAGTCGCTGATCTTAGGCTCCAAGTCACCTGGTAGCTCGACGAGGACGCGAGCGTTTTCAAGAGCGATCGGGTTGATAGCTTTTTCGAAGATCCGTTGGAGATTTTCAGCAATCGTATCGTAAGGTGGATCAAGGAAGATCAGGTCGTAGCTGGGTGTACTTGAGTCGAGTGTGTAGACGTCGCGGGCAACGACTTTGATTACACCTGTATCTAGATTACAACTACGTATGGTCGCCTGCACATTTTGGCGCAAGCAGGTGAGTGCGGTGTGATCGGTTTCAAAGAAGGTTGAACTCGCCGCTCCACGACTCAGCGCCTCCAGGCCGTAGCTACCAGTGCCAGCAAAGAGATCGGCTACCTTGCAGCCTTCGATGCTTGCTCCGAGACTAGAGAAGATCGCCTCACGCAAACGATCCGTAGCGGGGCGTGTGCGTGTGCCCTTCGGCGCCTTGAGCGGTATGCCGCTTGCTCTACCTCCGGTGATTCGCATTTTATGAAAATCTAGAATATCAAAAGCTATCGCGTGGCCGTCCAAACACGGAGCAGGCTCTCCACTAACCCGGGCAGTTCGCCGAGCGGCACTTGGCTGGCGGCGTCGGAAATAGCTTTGTCGGGGTCAGGATGCGTTTCGAGGAAGACGCCATTAGCGCCTGCGGCCAGAGCGGCGCGGGCAAGAGGGGCTACATATTCGCGCTGCCCACCACTAACGCCACCGGCCGCGCCAGGAAGTTGCACGCAGTGAGTCGCGTCGATGATGGTAGGGTGACCGTTGCCTGCCATGATACTGAAGCTACGCATATCCACAACTAGGTTCTGATAGCCGAAGGTAGTGCCGCGCTCGGTCTGCCAGATTTCTTTGGCGCCAGCTTCTTCCAGTTTATTGGTGACAAATTCCATCTCGTAGGGCGAAAGGAATTGGCCTTTTTTTACATTAATCGCACACGTTGTCTTAGCGGCAGCAAGGAGTAGGTCGGTTTGCCGACAGAGGAAGGCGGGAATCTGGAGGGCATCGACGACCGTCCCGACGGTGGCGCATTGTTCGGGTGTGTGGATGTCAGTAATGGTCTTGAAACCATATTCGGCTTTAATGGTTTGAAAGATCTCCATGCCAGTATCGAGCCCGGTGCCCCGGTTGCTTCCGATGGATGTGCGGTTGGCTTTATCAAAAGAGCCTTTGAAGAGTATGTTCAGCTCTGGGTGCTGCTGCTGGAGCGATGCCAGTGCATCGGCGACGGGGCGGCAAGTGTCGAGGCTTTCAAGTGAACAGGGCCCTGCGAGAAGAAGTAGCTTTTCGGGATCGTAAATCATGTGGTAGATTAAAACTGGGTATACCGGAGAGTCCAAGCTGTAATTCGTAGGGGCTATACTTGTGATGTCCCGGTGGTTTATTCTTCCAGTTTACTCTGAATTTTTTAATTTCATGCATCGTGTATCGATCGATTCAAATCCTCTCTTTCTTAGTTTACAGCTCATTGGCCCTGTCGGGCAATGAGCTGATCGACTACTTGAAGCAGTATGAAGGCCGCTGGTTGGGCGACTTTACGATTCACTCGACGGCGTCAGGCTATAGCGAGACTTTTCCTGTCGAGCAGCGATACTGGTGGGAAGAGGGCCAGCTCCATGGCATTTCTGTTTCCGATACGAATAATGGTCTCCAGACTGCGAAGTCACTTACTTTCATTCAAGATGATAAGCTACAATCAGAGGTAATTACGGGTGAAACTAAGGAGCGCTTCTTCGGCTTTTTGCGCGACGGAGGCATCGTCTGGATTTCAGCTGACATGAAGCGTGCCAACGACTACCAGATGGCGGAACACTTTACTATTGAAGAGGGTCGTCCCGTGCTACTAACGGAGGGTTTTGATAGCTATGTCTATTCGGAGGGCCTGGCGCACCTCGTTTACCGTGGGCGACTGTTCAAGCAAGACTCGAAGTCAGCGGGGGACTAGTCCGCGCTGATTAGATTGGCTAAATGCGTCCGTACGGCCGGCTCGAGTTCCGCAGTCTGGACCCATTCGAGTGCTTCGGCTGGTTGGGTGCCAGCCCAGATCCCGACATTGCGGCCAAGTTGCTCCATGCGCCGATCGGCATCGCTAATTGTGTTTGCCCAAACCGCTGCAGCTTCCGGCTCGTAGCGCAAGATAGACTCACTGAATCCTGAGATCGCGGCATCACGTTGCTCGCCTGGGTTCTGAGCACTCAGCCACTCTGAGGCGGCGATTGAATCGCTTTCTGCCCAGATTTGCATGAGCTCATTGGCGTATTCGGCAGAATAGATAGGATCAGTTGGCGCCATCCTAGCCAACCATTCTGCGGTGGCTGCGGGGTCTTCCTCTGCGCGGCCCATTACGTGGGAAGCGACCGCTATCTCGGAGTAGTTGGCTTGTGCTAGATCGCGGACAAAAGATTCGGCCTCTTCGGGAGATTGTTTGCTAAACTCGAGGATGGTTTCACCGAGTAAGTCGTAGTCGCCATTAAACTCTGCTTCCGCCAAAGCCCAGATGCTTGCAGCCTTCGCGTCTTGCATGACCCAAGATTGGACGAGTGCTTCCTTAGCCTTTTCTTGGACTGGCCCGACGGGTAGGCCGCCAACCCATTCGGCGGCAACAGCTGGCTCGGCCTGTGCCCACTTTGCGGCAAGCGCTTTCGCGGCGATGGCTTTACTGCCGTCGTTGGCCATGCCGTCGATCCACTGGGAAGCTTCGGCGGGGTTGCGCTCTGCCCAGAGCTCGACCCCATTGTTAAGAGTTTCGAGGCGTGCTAGGCCTTGCGCATTCGATTCTAGCCAGAGCAGGGCAGATTCGGAGTCTTCGGCTGCCCAAAGTGCGACCACTTCGAGCATACCGCGCAGGCGCTCGCTACCAGAGTGCTGGCTTTGTAGCCAGTCCATTGCGGCAGTGGGGTCTTCCTTTGCGCGGCGACGGGCTTCGAGAATAAAGGAGTCCTTGGCGGGTTCGGCTTTCAGATTTTCCGAATGCGGCAACTCGGGGGTGACCAAGCTGCGGCCACGAGTGACTGGAGCTTCAACTGCTTTCGGCTCGGGATCTTCGTTTATGACTTCTAGTCCTCGTCCCTTGCGGATTGATTTCCAAGTGTCGTAAACATGCGCCACTTCACGCTCAATTTTAGGCAAATAGGGCTGAACGGCTAAGATCGCTAATCCGATAATTGTTAAAAGAAAAAAGACCCTGTATAGCCAACGCATGATAGTTATTTTAAGTTAAAGAAATCACGCGTGTTATCGCTTGTCCTCGCCGCTAAATCATCGAGCGATACCGCGAGTGCTTCTGCGCAACGCTCAGCGATTGGCGCGAGATAGGCGGGTTCGTTCGACTTTCCACGATGGGGCTCGGGGGTGAGGTAGGGGCAATCCGTTTCCAACATGAGCCGCTCAATGCCCTGTTCCCGAAGAGCCTCGCGCACAGCATGGGCGCTCTTGTAGGTGGCGATCCCAGTAAAAGAAGCTCGGCCACCACGCGCTTTTATTTGTGCAATCTCTCCCGCCCCGTAGGTGAAGCAGTGGAAGACGATGCGTTGCCAGTCGACGCCCGACTCATCGATCAGCTTGACGCACTCTGTAAAGCAATCGCGGCTGTGGATAATAATAGGGCACTCAAGTTCCGAAGCCAACATGAGTTGCTGCCGAAATGCCGCTTCTTGCATGAGTATCATCTCGCCTGCCTGCAATGGATCTTTCGGAAGATGAAAGTAGTCTAGGCCAATTTCACCGAAGGCGACGGGGGCATAAGGCGGCATGAAAAAGGTACTCAATTGGCTGACGGCCCCCTCCCAGTCATCGTTCACATAGCAAGGGTGTAGGCCAACAGTATAGTCGATTTTGCCTGCGTAGGCCGCATGCATTTCGCGATACGGCACCCAATCCTCCGGCGAAGTGCCGACTGTTATAAGGCGGTGCACGCCCGCATCGGTAGCGCGTTCAAGTACAGGCGCTAGTTCGCCTTTATCCTTGAAGCCCTTCAAGTGGCAGTGGCTATCGATTAATTCCATTATTACTAGAGGCTGTCGGAATTCTTTCCGCTGGAAAGCGCAAATTGAGCGAGCGCTACTTAGCTAGAGCCTTCTCTGGTTCTGTTGGTCCGTTCAAAGAGATCCAAACCAAAATTAAGCATGCCCAATAAGTGAAACCTCCTACGATCTCGTGCATCAGGTGGTAGTGTTCCATCATTGAAGGTGCCAACAATACAATAATCACGATGCGCACGATATTAAACATAAAGCCGATGATCACACCTGCTAACAGATTAAGGCCCAAATCAAAAATGTTCAAGCGTCGGTGAATCGCTAATAGAAGCGCTATTAGCAGGCTTGTTATAATGACGCCAAAACCATTGCACTCGGAGGCCACGTGGAAGGGTTGTTCGTTGACCATCAAGACTAACATCGGCGGCTCACCGGCTTGCCCGAATAGCCCTAATTCAGTGCTCTGCCCAATTAGCTCGAGGACATAAGCGCTCCATTTGCCCGCCATTGTGCGTAGGGGCCAATCGATTGGTGCCATAAAGGTGCTCAGCAATAAAAATGCGCAGAGCGTGCCTGCCACCGTCCGCGTAAGTTGACGCGTCCCCTCGCCAAAGGTGAAGCGCACCGCTGCCGTTAGCGCGCAGCAATAGGCGGGGATCACCAGAAGCCCCGCCAGGCTAGAGTGGGTGACAAACGGAGCGAGATACGTAAGTAGTAATATTCCGTAAGCAGCAAAGAGAGCTCGCCGCGCTGAGGCGTTCAGCTCCAGCGTGCGCGTTATTGTAACCCCGCCGAAGCGCACTAACATGAGCGAGGCCATCACCAAAACGATCAGCGCGTGCAAAATCCGACTCTGGTCATGCGCTGTCTGCGCAAACCACATGGTCAGCGGCCAGAGTGCTAAGCCTAGGAGGCCGAACAAGACGCAGTGCAACCAAAAGTCAATTTGGCGGCACTTCTCGGTAAAGCTAACGGCAAGTTGTCGGCGCAGAGGCATGTGAGAATGTCTAACAAATCACGATGGCTACGCGATTGGCAAATCTCTTTCGACGGATGATTCAAAACAAGTTATGGCCTAATCAAGGATGGAGACTCGCAAATGTTGGAAGGGGCACGAGTGGCAATGGTGATCAATAATTGGCTGATCCTGAGCATGCCCTTGATAGAGTTCGTGGACAGTCTCGCTTTCGAGCAAGAAATTGTCATTGATGAACTCCATGTCTCGGTCGTTTGTTTAGCGGTCGACGCGGGCTCCGCCGCCAGCTAAAAGTTTCTCAACCTCCTGTAGGCTTGCCATTGTCGTGTCTCCTGGAGTTGTCATAGCAAGAGCACCATGGACACATCCATAACTGACTGCTTTCAACGGATCGTTATATTTTAAGAAACCATAAATGAGGCCACTTGCGAAGCTATCACCGCCGCCGACTCGGTCATAAATCTCAAGGATGTCCTTGTCCTGAAATTTGCGAGTGGGTTCGTAGAATTGCCCTTCGTGCCAGACCAGCGCACTCCATTCATTTAGGGTGGCTGTATGTGCATCTCTGAGAGTGGTGGCGGTTGCCTTTAAATTTGGAAATTCCTTTACGACCTGCTCGATCATATGCTTAAAGCTAGCCTCTTCGATTGCACCTAACTGCTCACCAAGCCCCTCTACTTCAAAACCTAAGCAAGCACTAAAGTCTTCCTCGTTCCCGATCATGACATCGACATATTTTGCGATTTCACGATTGACCGTTTGGCACTCTTTAAGGCCGCCAAAATCTTTCCATAGCGACGGTCGATAATTCAGATCGTAGCTAACAACCGTACCGTATTGCTGTGCAATCTTTACGGCTTCGATGACCATTTCTGGAGTGCTTTGGGAGAGTGCAGCAAAGATACCGCCAGTGTGAAACCATTGGGTGCCTAATTCGCCAAAAATGTGGTGCCAGTCGACATCGCCTACCTTCATCTGACTGGCTGCTGTATGTCCACGGTCAGCTGTGCCGCGCGCGCCGCGAATGCCAAACCCGCGCTCTGTAAAATTAAGCCCGTTGCGGACTTTTCGCCCAAGTCCATCATAAGGCTGCCACTGTATGAGGGCAGTATCGACCCCACCTTGAAGTATGAAGTCTTCAACGAGTCGACCGATTGGGTTGTCGGCAAAAGCAGTCACCACTGCAGTTTTTAATTCGAAGCAGCGACGCAAGCCGCGGGCTACATTGTATTCCCCGCCGCCTTCCCAAGCATTAAATTTACGAGCGGTGTTGACCCGACCGTCACCCGGATCGAGCCTGAGCATTACTTCACCGAGTGAGATGCACCCATACTGGCAGTTCTCCGAAGATTTTATATCTAGTGACATTATATTAGAATGTTAATTTTTGTGCCCCACAAGTAGTGGCGATCTTGTTAAATGCTTGAATTTCAGCCTCGGTAAAAAGTAGGCCTCCTGCGGTTTCAACTTTTTCTGCCCACTCAGCCTCTAATTGCCCGGGCAACAGGCAGTTCTCATTGCCGTGACCGAGGATGTCATTGATGACAGCTTTTAGGTTGGTAATTTGATCGCGCCCCTCTGCATAGGCGCCCGCATTGAGTGAATCTGGATGAATGACTTGGAAATAAAATGCTGGAGTCGATTTCTCCCCCGCTGGGATATCGCGGCAACGCAGAGTCGGTAGGCTGCCTCCAATGAGGGCCGCAACCAGTTCATTGATTAAGGAGAGACCGTAGCCCTTATGAGCTCCAAAGGGAACGAGAGCACTCACCTGATTTGGGTCTGTTGTCGGCAGGCCCTTTGAATCGACCCCAGCTCCAGAGG
>Ga0209711_10002159_pt1 | contig 18111 bp, 22 predicted proteins | sample ArcticOcean_MG_C_7_FD_187441 | JGI IMG/M metagenome (GOLD analysis project Ga0209711, IMG submission 187441) | Marine microbial communities from western Arctic Ocean - ArcticOcean_MG_CB11_88 (SPAdes) (version 2) | ecosystem: Environmental > Aquatic > Marine > Oceanic | place: Arctic Ocean... | reverse complement strand
CAAGTCATTTTACGTTGAGCATCTCGCATTGCATCTTGATCGTCGAGTTCTTTTCTTTTGAACTCCAAGTACATTGCTTCTTCTTCTTTAGATACCTTACCGTCTCCGTTAGTATCAGCGGGATGTATATTATCAGACATCTTAATCTTCCTTCTTCCATATAGTCCATGCACCGTATGCAATAAGACCCCAGCCGATTAATGATGTTGGTATTAATATCATAACAATACCTCCACCAATAGCAACTGCTCCATCTAATGAAGTCCTTTCCTTTAGTCTTGCTTTAATAAAATCCACTTGATCACCTCCTTTTTATTTTAATTAAAAACTCTTTAAATGTTTCTTATAATTTACAATGTATACTATAAGAAACAATTACTTGCCAAAACCAACAGATACACCACAACCGCATTGAGTTTCCTCGAGCGGATTAATGATTTTAAACTGTTCGCTAAAACCTTCCTTCACAAAATCTAACGTAGCATTTTCAAAGTAAGGTTGACTTTCTTTATCAATAACGATACTGAAGTTAACATATTCTTTTATATAATCTTCAACAGTAACAGTATCGTCCCAGTTAAAAGTATACTCATAACCGTTACAGCCACTAGGCTTAACACCAATTCTGATAAGTGTTTTGCCATCTGTCTCTGCTTTCTTAGCCGCTTGAGATATTGCTGCATCAGTTAAGATCACTTCTTTTTCTTTTCAATAGTATCAAGTCTTTTATTGATACCATTGATTAATTCCTTAAGCTCAGTTGCCCCACCTTCTGCAACTGGAGCATGGGCTACTGATTCTAGGAATGTGATTCTTGTTTCCAAACCATCAATCTTTGAAACAACCTTAGGATATTTCTTTCTCCATAACTCGGGGTCAGTTTGTAACCACGTCCACCCCCAGCGAATTGCTAACATCTCTAAAAAGGAATCAAATTTAGCAACTCCCCATTGAGCCATTCGTGTATCTTTAAACCAGAATAGGAATGCCGCACCAAGTAGTGAGCCTGCTATTGCTGTATAAATCCATAAAGTATCGTCAAACAGTCGCTCTAAAATGTCCATTAGTTATCCTTAGTATATTTTGTATAGTTATCCATTGAGTGGTCAGTAAGTCCGTCAAAAGGCTTCAACTTGATCCACGAGGTAAGTATACCTGTTAGTTTGTCCTTTAGTTTTCTCCACCAAGCGAGGTTTTTGATAATACCATTATAGTTAAAATACATAACTTGACCGTGGTGACGATAGCCCATAAACCAAGGTGGAATAACGGTTACGAGGTCATTGTTATTTACAAAACGATAATGTTCAAGATCAGCACATTCTTTAACAAACGTACTGTTACCAACTCTTGGCGATCCAAAAGTATATAGAACGGGTTTATGTTCCATTAATCGAGACCCGGCGATTGTTGCCATTGCCCCACCTAACGAATGTCCGCATATACTCAGTTTTCTATTCTTTAGTTGTTTACCTACAACGGCCATGATGTCTTCCCAGATATCATCGATTTCTGTTTGGAATCCGTTGTGTACCCATCCACCAACTTGAGCTTTATCAGGCCAGATGTTAAGGTCTGCTTTTAGATCGTTGAATTCTGTAGGTTCGGTTCCACGACAACACAAAACGAATTCTTCTTTGTTCCATACGCAATGAGCTTGTGCACCGTCGTGGTCAATAAACTTGTGACCGGTATATCCGAGATCTTTAAAGATCTTTTTAGCAATAGGTCCGTCTTCATAGGCAATCTTAGCCATTTCTGCTTTCAGTATGGCTTCACTTTTTACATCACAAAATTCTACTTTAGTATTCATGGGTTCTCCAGTTGGTTCGTTGAGATATATACAATTGAGTTCAACAATATATTTATAAATAGTTTCGTATACAATATGAAATAACCTGAGGTACATAATGTCAAACAATTTAAAAGAACTAACCCGCGCCCATCACGATAACGCAGAAAGAACAGAATTTGCAGATATGTTATTGAGTGGTGGCATCAGTCCCAAACTATATCAAGAATATCTACACGCTCAATTGCAGAACTATAAAACTTTAGAAGGTGCTGTTTCTGTACCTATAGAACTAGAGCCTATCTTTAGATCTGCAGGTATTGAAGAAGATCTTCAGGAAATCGAAGCATTATACGATTTAGAAGAAATTGAAGAAGATCTCCCGTCAACTAAAGAATACGTTAAACATATTCATACTTTATCCGAAGCTGGTAATAACGATGGTCTACTTGCTCATTTATACGTAAGACACTTTGGTGATGCGCATGGTGGACAAATTATCAAAAGGAATATACCTGGGACTGGTTTAATGTATGAGTTCGAGGATCGTAAAGATCTAATCGCATTAACAAGAACACTATTACATGACGGTATGGAAACAGAAGCAAAGAACTGTTTTGAATATGCAGAGAGATTGTTTCATGAATTGATTGAAAGATTCCATAATAACGCAGATGAATACGAATCAGAAAATTACGCATTGGCTCGTTCTATGGGAAGCTGGGACGAAGATGATAGTTGATTCGGAACTGTTCGACCAATTAAGAAACCTTGCTGCTACTTTAATTAATGACTTTGATTCCACAATGGATCGAGTTGAGAATAAAAGCCATACCGCAGATCTAAAGGGATGGAAAGATTACTTTTGGGAAAGCGATACTATTCGTAAAGCGCATCTCAAGACAATTGAACCTGTTGGAAAGAATAAGTTATGGTTAATGCATATTAACTTCTTTCCAAGAGAACATGTTGATCTACCTATCTTCGGATTAGATATCGTTGCGAATCCTAAAAAGATTAGTGGTTGCTTTTGTGACTATTCACCAATTGATGATCTTCATAATATCAACCATCCTTATATGATAAAGTTTCGTACGGCAACTGAAAACCTTGAATGGAAGAAAGAAAGGATAATGCCACCTTGGGCGTTAGAGATCTTTTCGGAAAACATTGTTGGTGCTGGTGCGATTCGTTCTGGTGAAGAAACTCAACAGCTTGTTAACATGGCTTTGGATCTATCAAGATTCTATACGACAGAGATGACTAAACCTCAATACACTAAGAGGTCGATTAATACTCTCGAAGCACAGAACAAGTATTGTGAAAAACAAAAACTTAATAGAATGCTTCATAGTTCTATTTTGGCAATGGGAATATCAGAGGAACGTAAGAATCAGTATGTAGAGAACGTCTTATTTGAAGAGGTATAAGCTATATCATTTCGGTATATAGTCTATTACCAAATATAATATATAATTATATGCTATTTCTTGGAATCGATGTATATATAATTGTGTTACCGTCGGTAACATAACTTTTATTTAATACATGCCTCAAGAAGGAGAGAAATGACCACTTTAGCATTGATTGCTGGATACGAAAAAATGAGAAATAATGAGAAAGTCTGCAAGTTCTGTGAAATCACAAAATGTTTGGCTTTTATGACGTTCCCCCTCGCACTACCGTTCCTTATCATCCTAATGTCAGTATCTACGCACTAATAGATTGACATCTGACCAAAAACTTGTTATAATATATCCGTTCGCTCAAAAAGGTTAATACCTAGCTGATTGAACGGATTTTTTATGCTATCAGAAAATAAACCATTGACATTCATAGTAAACTATGGTATAATGGTTCTACAAATTAAATAAACTCACTGAACAAAAATAACTATTGACATATCTATGAAACTATGTTATAATAAAGGTATACATGACAATAAAAGATTCTAAGGAAGACAAAGATATGTCCGTTGTTGCTTTAACACCAGATAAAATCCACCATGAAATTGCTCGGCATATTTCTCGAGGCGTTCCTTATATAGATGCCCTTGTTGATTTTGCTGAGAAGAATGAAATTGAAATTGAAACGATTGCTCAAATTGTAAAGAAAAGTTCGGTACTAAAAGAAAAGATCCGCACAGAAGCAGTTAACTTGAGAATGGTGAAGAAAGAAGATGAACAAGATATCACAGACTTTAGCGAGTAATGAACCGTTTGACGCCTACGTTCAATTCTTGGCGCTCAAGAGGCATTTCACAACGGACTATGATTACTTTAAATATAATGGAAAGGTACGCGCAAATCGAGAAACCTTTATGTCTCGAAACGATGCTTACTCTTTTGCCAAATTGGCTAACAAAGATGATCCTCAAGGTTTAATCCTGAGTAATCTTTTAATAAATAAAAACGTCTGGGTACGTGATTTGCTTGACAGCGAAGGCGAGGCTCGACACACGAATTGGAGGAAGAGGATAGAATCATTAGGTTATATCTTTAAATCCGAGCTTGCTCATCTTAATGATGAATACAAGCGAAACTTTGTATCACAGGATGGACAACATCCTTTAGTAATGACTTTGTTGTTACAAAAGAAGATTAGTTTAGAAACGTTTACTATTCTTTCTCATCAAGCGAATATATTTTCGTATTGGGAGCAAAAAGTAGTTGACAAAATCGTATCTTGTGATATAATAAACAAATCGAAAAAGTATAAACCCTTTCTCGATTTTGAACCGAAGCGATTCCAAAAGATAATTAAGGATCACTTTGATATTTAATACTACGCATAATCGCAAATAACGCTATATATACAGGAGATTTACTTATGGCACTTACAGACTTTTCTTCACTCAAGAAGAACCGCTCGAAGACTCTCGACAAGTTGAATTCACAACTCGAAAAGATTTCTTCAAAATCATACCAAGACCCTAACGCCGGGAAATTCTGGAAACCTACAAGAGATAAGGCAGGCAATGGCTTCGCAGTCATTCGATTCCTTCCAGCCTCTAAAGGTGAAGAGATGCCTTTCGTAAGGTTATGGGACCATGGGTTTCAAGGACCAACAGGACTTTGGTATATTGAAAACTCATTAACAACCTTGAATCAAGATGACCCAGTATCAGAGTTTAACTCTAAGCTGTGGAACTCTGGTGTTGAATCCGACAAAGATACTGCACGTAAACAGAAGCGCAGGCTGAAGTATACTGCTAACGTCTATATTGTAAAAGACGGAGGAAATCCTGAGAACGAAGGTAAAGTATTCATGTATCAGTTCGGTAAGAAGATCTTTGATAAATTGAATGATCTGATGAACCCAACGTTCGAAGACGAAGAACCAACTAACCCGTTTGATTTATGGGAAGGTGCAAACTTTCGTCTGAAGATCCGCAAATTCGAAGGTTACCCGAACTACGATAAATCTGAATTCGATCCTGCTTCTCCATTGTCAGAAGATGATGAAGTGTTGGAACGTGTTTGGGGAGAACAACATTCTCTACAGGAAATTGTATCTGAAGGCAACTTCAAATCATATTCTGAATTGAAAACTAAACTCTATCGTGTACTTGATTTACAAAATGACGCACCGACTGCTTCGGCAGCGGTTACTGAAACCGCAGATGAACTGGATTTATCCAGTATGACTATGGATACTGCTGAGCCAACAATGGCAGTAGCAGAACCTTCAGTAGGCTCCACGGCTGGCGATGATGATGATGACCTTAGTATTTTTAAGGAATTGGCACGAGGATAAACAACTGTCGGGGATCTTCGGGTCCCCGCTTTTTAAGGAGGTCTTATGACTAATGAAAAAGAAACTACAATCCTTGATTTTGATTTTGGTTTTACAGCTGTTGACGCCGATGAATTAGAAGTTGTTCAGCAAGCGAAGGCCGCGGTTACTACAACTGCAGCTTCTGCTGATGCGAGCGCTGCTAAGGCACAATTAATATATGATGCGGTAGTACCGCTATTGAATAACTTAAAAGCAAATCCTGAAAAGGATTACATCTATTGGCCAAACCGATATGAGAAACTCGATGCGTTTGCTGATAAGTTATATACAATTCTAAGTGGAGAATAAAATATGAATTTACTCGATAAAATGTTGAAGGCAGGTTCGGTAAAAGGATCTTCGGTTCTTTCCAAATCTAACTTCTTCCAAGCAAAGGATCCTATTAAAACAGATCTTCCTATTGTTAATATTGCCTTTAGTGGTAGTCTTAACGGTGGATTGATTCCTGGGTTAACGGTCCTAGCTGGTGTATCCAAAAGTTTCAAAACGCTTTTGGGTCTATACTGTATGAAGGCATACCTTGATAAGTATAAGGATGGCGTTGCTATTCTATATGATTCAGAATATGGTATCACGCCTGATTACTTACAAAGTTTTGACATTGACATTGACCGTGTTATTCACGTGCCATTGGAAGATGTAGAACAGTTAAAGTTTGATTTAACAAAACGTCTTGATGAAGTAGTTAAAGGCGATCATGTTATGATTCTGATTGATAGTATTGGTAACCTTGCTTCGAAGAAAGAAGTCGAAGATGCCATGAATGAAAAGTCAGTTGCTGATATGTCGCGTGCAAAACAGATCAAGTCGTTGTTCCGTATTGTTACACCTAAGCTGACTACACGTGATATTCCTTGTATCGCTATTAACCACGTATATCAGGAAATGGGATTATTCCCAAGAGCTGTTGTATCTGGTGGTACAGGTATTATGTATAGTGCAAACCAAGTATTCATTATTGGTAAAGCTCAGCAAAAGGATGGCAAAGATCTAGAAGGTTTCAAGTTTACTATTAATATTGAAAAGTCAAGATACGTTAAGGAAAAATCAAAACTTCCTTTCACTGTATTATTTGATAAAGGTATTCAGAAATGGTCATCGTTAATGGAATTGGCTTTGGAGTCAGGACATCTTGATTCTAAAACTCAAGGCTGGTATAACGAAATCAATATGGATACTGGTGAAGTACTTGAACCTAAACGTAGAGCAAAGGATATCATGGTTGATGATGCATTCTTTGAACGTCTGATGGCATGTCCTAAGTATAACGAATACATTGAACGTAAGTTTAAATTAAACGCAGCAGTAATGGGAGATAATAATGCTCGAGAAGACGATACTATCGAATCTGATACTTAATGAGGAATTTTGCCGTAAGGTATTTCCATATTTAAAAGATGATTATTTCGATGATTTAGTTCTTCGCAGCGTATTTGAAACGGCTTCGGACTACTTGGAAAAGTATAAGGAGCCGCCTTCATTAGAAGCTTTAAAGATTGCTGTTGATAAAAGAAAGGATCTGACGGAAGACACGTATCAAGGTGTACACCAATTAGTTGATAGTATGTCAATTGATAAGGAGACACAATTAGAGTTTTTGCTCGATGAAACTGAAAAGTTCTGTCAAGACAAAGATCTATACAATAGTATACGTAAATCTATTCTGATTCTTGACGGCCAAGATAAAGAGCTTGATAAAGGAGAAATACCAAAACTGTTATCCGATTCGTTGGGTATCAGTTTTGACTCTTCTGTTGGTCATGACTTTCTCGAAGATACTGATGATCGTTATGAACATTATCATCGCAAAGAAGAACGTATTCCGTTCGATATTGATATCTTTAACAAGATCACTAAAGGTGGCATACCTCGCAAATCTATGACCGTACTGTTGGCAACAACGGGTGGTGGTAAATCGCTATTGAAATGTCACTGGGCAGCAAATCATTTAATGTATGGAAAGAATGTTCTGTATATTACAATGGAGATGGCTGCTGAAGAAATTGGTCGAAGAATCGATGCAAACATTATGGATATTACTCTCGATGAAGTTGCGGAACTACCTCGTGATGTATTTGATAAACGTATGGCTCGATTAAAAGGCAAGACTACTGGTAAACTCATTGTGAAGGAGTTTCCAACAGGATCTGCTCATAGTGGCCACTTCCGTCATTTGCTAAATGAACTTCAACTGAAAAAGAATTTCAAACCTGACGTTATCTTCCTTGATTACTTGAACATCTGTTCATCTGCTCGAGTAAAAGGTGCAGCTGCGGCAAACAGTTATACTTTAGTAAAATCTATTGCAGAAGAAGTTCGTGGATTGGCAATGGAATTTAATTGTGCAGTCGTAACGTCTTCTCAGTATAATCGTGATGCGTATGGCAACTCTGACGTTGATCTAACAAATACATCTGAGTCAATGGGTATTACTCATACGGCTGACTGTATATTAGGTTTGGTTGGTTCAGAATACCTTGATGAAATGAATCAGCTGATGATTAAACAGTTGAAGAATCGTTGGGGAGACATCAGTTACTATCGTCGATTCCTTGTAGGTATTGAACGTGCAAAGATGAAGATATACGAACTTGAAGAATCTGCTCAAGATAATATACAAACAGAAGCACCATCCGGGGGTGGTGGCCATCAAGGAAAAAAGAATTTCAATGATGATGGACCTGTCTTCGACAAGACCGACATTGGAATGAGATTGAATAAGCGCAAGCCTGGGAGTAAGAGTGTATTTGGAGATGTTGCTTTAACCTGAGTAATGTATAAATAAACTAAAGAAGATTAGAATTTTTATAGGTAATACATGAAAAGGTTTAAAACATTTAAGTCGCTGTCAGAAGCAACTATCATGAAACCTGACTATATTCCGGGTGTCAAAATTGTATGGAAAGGAACAAGTACTCCTGAGTTTGACAAGGCTGGATATAAGAAAGGTGACGTGTTTGAAGTTGTTTCTGGAGCGGCAAAGATAGCAGGCGAACTTGGATCTAAAACCGGTGAGTATGAGAAGTTTCTCAAAGCTCCTGATGGAAAGGTATATCATCTACGTGGTAGTAAAGGTTACAAGTCATCTGACTTTATACAACACAAAGAAGGTGGTGGAATGCCATCTGGTGCTGAATGGGAAGATCTAATTGTATTTGCTTATAACCAATTAAACGACCAAAAGACAGATCCTTCAACTGAAGAAGCTGCAATGAAGTATTGGGATGGCTATAAAGATCAATCATTCCAAATTGCTAAGAACTTCAAATCTGGTTTATCTGCCAAAGCATTAGTTCACACAGGTAGAGGCGGTGCGGTTGGTACAGTTACATTAGGACCTTTATGGAATTTTTCAAGAGCAGACAAAACTCCAAAGACTGATATTGCATCTAATGATTTCAAGGAAAGAATTTCATTAAAGAAAGCAGGTGGTTCTCAATTGGCATCGGCTGCTAAGGCAGAGTCAATCGCAATTGTTAAAGCAGCTTTATCAGAAATGGGAAATGAAAAGAAATTTGCTCAAGATCTAGTTTCCGATATGGAATCAAAGATGGAAAGATTGATTTCAAACCAAACAGTAACCGCTCTTAAACAGTCTGCCGCTAAAGGATTATCTAATCCTGAAATTTCTGACTTCCAAGCAAAAGATAAACAAAACAAAGAATTGAGTACACTACTTAGTTCTTATATGAATCAGAACACCGCAGCAAATTCTTTATTTAGTAAACATATTGTACTTGAAGCAGCAACGGGTAATCATAAGTTTGGATCACCAAAAGCTAAAGCAGCCGCAAATATGTTAGGTAAGTTTGAAATTGGTGGAAAGGTTGTATTAGAACCAATCAACAGTATTAACGATCCTATCATTCAAAAATACGCAAAAACAGTTAAACCTGGCATCACGTTTAAATCTGGTGGTGGCGGAGCTCCTGCATATTCTTCTTTAAGATTAAATATAACAGCAAAGGGTGAATCAGTACAATCCTTTAGAGATGTTATAGTTGAAGAACTATCTAAGGTAGATGGTTTATTAACAGAAGATTACTTATGTGAAGGTCCTTTTGATATGTTAAAGAGAGCAGGCGCCAAAGCAATAGGTGTAGGTAAAAATTTAGTCGCAAAGGTTCAGAAAGCAATCAAAGCTGTGATGGCAAAAACCAAAGCAATACTTAAGAAGATTGCAGCGGTTGGTAAACAGATGTTTAGTCAGTTAATGAAATTCTTAGGTCTTGAAATTAGTCAGGCAGTTAATATCCCAGGTGAGGTATCACTATAATGGATTCGTTTAAAAAGTTTATTAGCGAAGGCCCAAACGATCCTGCGATATTTAAAGCAATCTTCCTAGCAGGTGGTCCTGGGTCAGGCAAGAGCTTCATGGTTCAGGAAACTGGTTTAAAGGCTTTAGGTTTTAAAGTTGTTAATTCAGATATACCGTTTGAGAAGGCAATGGAAAAAGCCATGATGAAAATGGATGCCGAGAGTATATTCTCAGCAGCAGGTCAAGCAGCAAGACAATCCGCAAAGAAACTTACTGGTGCTCTAATGGACGGTTATCTAACAGGTCGCTTAGGTCTTGTTATTGATGGAACTGGTAAGAACTTTGATAAGATCAAATCACAAGCTTCGGAATTAAAGAAACTTGGATACGATGTTTCAATGATCTTTGTGAATACAGATTTAGATACAGCAATTAGTCGTAACGATAACAGACCAAGATCTTTACCTACACAAGAAGTTGTAAAATTTTGGAAAGATGTTCAAAAGAATATTGGTAAATTCCAAGGTTTCTTTTCTCAGAACTTTATTGTATTAGATAACAGTGAAGGTTCTGATGATAAAGTTATATCAGTCGAAGGTTTTAAATGGGCAACGAAATTTGCCAAACGACCAATACAAAATACATTAGCAAAAAAGTGGATTAAAAGCAAATGAAGTCTTATAACGAATACCTTACAGAGGCGGACGCAAACCTACACATGACTCATCTTGAAGATGCTGTGTTAGACGGTGGAGTAACTGGAACGCGCAACGTTATTAATTACATTCGCAATATTCGAGATATGTTATCAGGTAATACTAAAGCTCCTGTTAATATTACAACAAAGTGGGATGGCGCACCTGCGATCTTTGCTGGTGTTGATCCTGCTGATGACAAGTTCTTCGTAGCAAAGAAAGGAGTATTTAATAAAACTCCAAAGCTATATAAAGCAGATAGTGAAATAGATAATGATCTGAGTGGTGAACTCAATAGCAAATTTAAAGTTGCTTTAAAAGAATTCGCCAAGCTCGGAATTGAAGGAGTAATACAAGGTGATTTCTTATATACGGATGACGATCTCAAAACGGAAAATATTGATGGAGAATCGTGTGTTACTTTCCATCCTAATACCATTGTTTATGCGGTACCTAAAGCATCAGACCTCGGTAAGACAATTTCAGGATCCAAGATCGGTGTGGTCTGGCACACAACATACTCAGGATCAACTCTTGAAACAATGTCTGCAAGTTTTGGTATTGCGATCTCAACAAAACTTAAAAAAGTTAAATCAGTCTGGCACGTAGACGCAACATTCGAAGATACGTCAGGTACGGCAACGTTTACTGATGCAGAGAACAAAGCATTAACTGCTCAACTATCAAAAGCAGGCACACTGTTTAGAACAATAGATGCTACGGTCTTAAATGAACTTGGGACGAATAAAGAATTGAATCAAAAGGTTAATACTTTTATTAATACAAAGGTTCGTGAAGGACAACGCATCGGATCAGTTAAACCTTTCGTAAAAGATTTACAAAGTTACATACAACAGTATTATCAGAAAGAAGCAGATAAGCGTAAGACTCCTGCTGGTAAGAAAACACAAATGGATAAAGCAACGGCAGTACTGGGTATATTTGATAAAAAGAATACCAAGAAGCTTGAAGCCATATTTACTTTATATGATTTGTTAGTTGATATGAAATATGTTATCATAGCAAAACTAAATAAAGTGGAAGGTATCAAAACACTGCTTAAAACAACTAAAGGATTCGAAGTTACAGGTCAAGAAGGATTTGTTGCTATCGACCATTATGGAAAGAATGCATTAAAGATTGTAGATCGTATGGGATTCAGTCTTGCTAACTTTTCAGATCAATATATTAAAGGCTGGCAGAAAAAATAAAACGTGCGGATTAAGGCCGCGGAGAGGTTACAAAATGAAAAACTGGGAAGAATACAAAGATTCTCGCGGTGTTACAACAAAGAAAAAGATTGTCATTGATAATCCTTTGGAGTTGTTTAAAAAAATAACAGAAGCTAAAACTGCTACTGAGCCTGTTATATTATATGAGCAGGAAATTCCTGCGACATTTGCACAAACACTAGAGTACGTTAGTAAAGAACTTATTGAAGAAGATGAGTTAACTATTCCTATTCTTAAAGAATCCCCTGTCCCTGTAGAACCTCTTCCTCAGCCTGATCCTCAATACGCTACACAAAAACAAATGAACGATCATTACAAGCTACTCTTATCACGAATTCAAACACAACTGTCTACAATAGGCGGCGGTGGTGAAGTTAACTTTCGCATGCTTGACGATGTTGATCGCAGTACAATTGCTGATGGTCTAAATTTACGGTACAACGCTGCTAGTACGAAATTTGATTTTGTACAGCCATCAGCTAAGGCGTATTATGTAACAAGAGTTCATGACACGGTTCAAACACTAGATCATTCAACTCCACAAATTATTACAGATATGACACTAAGTCCACCAGCTGGAACTTACGTAGTAAATTACAATAGTAAGTTAACAGTTATTGATACCTCAAGTCTCACTAGTGCCGCTAAAGTTGAAGTTACATCATTATATGCCGACCTGAGTACACGAGCTGCAACTGGGGCTGAAACAACTCGAGCTGCAAGTGATATATACGCTAACGAAACACTAGGACCCGGTGTTTACATACACACTGGTGCAATAACCGTTAATGGCAAACTCACACTAAATGGAAGTGCAACTGACGAATTTATATTCCGCACTGCTGGTGCATTCACAACAGGCACGTTTGCTGAAATAGAATTAACTGGTGGAGCCACAAGTAGTAATGTATGGTTTGTAACTGCTGGTGCACCAAGCACGGGCGCAAATGCTATAGTACGAGGTAATTTTATTGCAGACCAAGCGGCGCCAAGTCTAGGTGCAACTACATCTTTTGAAGGGCGCATGCTTGCAGTTAACGGAGCAATAGCTATTGGCGATGCTTGTGTCATTACTGCGCCAACTGGTACAGGAACAACGTCGATAGGAAGTCTTGTTGTTTTTAGTATGTTCACCGGTCTTGGCGCTGTTTCAAACACAGGTACAGTAACTACAGTTGCATTAAGTATTGGTACTGACGGTGGTGCCATCACAGGATTTCCAGAAGGTAATGTTGGTGGTAACTTGTACCCTGGCGGTGCAGGTCAATCAAGTAGACTGCGTATTGGTGTATATGTTGATGGCGTTCTCCTTGATGATTCAAGAAGACAATATGACCACTCCTTTCAAAACGTAGATGAAGAATATCCCGTCGTATTACAAACTGTTGTAACTTTGACTGCTGGTCAAACGATGGACGTTAGAGGATCTGCCGCTTTTGGTGAAGTATCAATTGGTCCTAGAATGGCGTTTATAGCAACACTAGCTGATACGTAATCAATAATATTAGGAAAAGAAATAATGTCAGAAATACACTACTTAAAAAGATCAGCCACAGAGGCAGTTATAAAGGTTTATGTAACTGATTCTTCGGGTGATACCGTTGATATTGATTTAGCAGATCTTGCGCATCCAAATGATACATTTGTTGATAGCGATGCTGTAGTAACTATTAAAGAAATATTCTGGGGTTGTAAAACCAATAAACATATAGATATTTCTAGATGGGACGGGGTTGCACCTCACGGTCATTATTACTTTGTAAATTCCGGTTCACACGAATATAAAGGTTTTGTGGATAACGTATATTCCAATAGAGATATACGAATCGTTGGTGATGGACCATTCCACGTTATTATGAAACTTACTAAAGAAGCTGGATATAATTAATAGTTGACATCCTTAAAGAAGTTTGATATAATAGATATATAACAATATGGTTCGGAATGATTCCTTGTCTGTAATGATTATAATTTGAAAGAGGAAATACGATGGGTAGAATTAATGATAGAGGCCACAGCGGTGGTAACATTTGGAGATGGCAAACCATTGAAAAATACGTACGCAAGAACGGTTGGACTAAAGGTGCTGAACTTGGTGTATGGACTGGCGAAACGTTTAAACATCTAGTTAAAACATGTCATAAACTACATCTTATCGGAGTTGACTTATATGCAGCTCAACCAGATCAAGAAGGTCCTGAGCAATGGACACGCGGCGAAAATGGACATGCATGGGACCACGACACGTACTATAATAACTTAGTACAATTCTGTCAGGCATACCCAGGGCGTGCTGAAATTATCAAAGACTATACCACTGAGGCTGCTAAAGAAGTAGCTGACGAATCATTAGACTTTGTCTTTATTGATGCAGATCATAGTTACATGGGTGTGATTCGCGACGTAGGTGCTTGGGCTCCTAAAGTAAAGAAAGGTGGAATGATTATTGGACATGATATACATTTTGAAACTGTTAAGACGGCAGTGATTGAATTATATGGTGAAGATGGATATTGGGTTGAGGATGATTTCTTATGGTTCGTGAAAAAGACGTAACAGTAATAAACTTTTATGGTGGCCCTGGGTCAGGAAAATCTACTGCAGCCGCAGGTCTATTTTATAAAATGAAACTCGCAGGTTACTCTGTTGAGTTGACCGATGAATTCGCGAAAGAATGTGTATGGGAAAACAACGTCCCAATGTTAGCAGATCAGTTATACATTCTTGCACATCAACACCGAAAGATATTACGGCTATCAGATAAAGTGGATTATATTATAACAGATAGTCCTGTACTGCTTAGTCCAATATATCGAGAGAAGTACGGTAAAGCATTATATTCTGATAACATTGATAAGATGGCATTAGAGTGTTATAAACTATATCCATGTAATATTAACTTTATGCTAACAAGACCTGAAAACGTGTTTGAGCAAAAAGGCAGAGCACAAGATCTTGAAGAAAGTCTCAATATTGATAACGAAATCGAAGAACAGTTTGATAAATTAAATATTGGATACGTAAAATTAGATAATTATCTACAAAATGCCGATGCCGCGTTTCTACATATAACGAATTCTTTACTATGATCGACATTAACATTGAAAGAAAACTAAAACATATTTGGATTGGTCCTAAACCTGCCCCTCTTAAGTGGATGTATACTTGGAGGGATAAACATCCTGATTGGGAATACAGCGTTTTCACTGATGCAATGCTACGTAGTCGTAAGTGGTATAATCAACATCTGATTGAAGAATACTATAAACAGAAAGCGTGGTGTGGTGTCTCTGATTTAATTCGTTACGAACTATTATATGAAGAAGGTGGATTTATCGCTGAAGCAGATATGATCTGTTTGGAAAATTGCGATGAGTTATTTACTAGTCCTAAAGGCCACGCATATACTTGTTATGAAAATGAAAAAGGTAGGCCGGATTTTGTTCAGCCTCTTTTTGCATGTAACCCTGGTAATCTATTAGTAAGGGACATACTTGATACTCTTCACGCATTACAACCTAATCAATTGCATCCGCAACCATTTATGTCAACTGGTAATTCTTTTCTGTCGAAGTTTGTTCCTCGATATAGAAACAAGCTAACTATTTGGCCTTCCCATTATTTTATTCCTCAATTCTATATGAATGGTTCTCAGAGATATGACGGTCCTGAAAAGGTATATGCCGATCATCAATGGGGATCTACGGGAATGGGTTTTAACTGTACTGATTATTCGCAAGGAGTATAAATGTACTTATCACACAAATACAAATTTTTATTTTTAAGAACACCAAAAACCGCAAGTAGTAGTTTATCTGATTTCTTTATTAATAACATCGATGATCCTGATGCAATTTATACTGAAGTTGAAGATGCGAGTATCCCAGGGACAATGTCTGAACTGATCGTAGGTAAGTATAGACCTTACGCGTTCTATCATTTTACTATTTCGCAATTGATTGCCGAAGGTGTACTTACTTTAGAACAGGCAAGGGAATATAAAGTATTTTCAGTATTGAGAGATCCAGTTGATAGAGCAAAGAGTTTCTATTATTTCTATAAAAAGTTTCGAGATGTTGGTACTCCACCAAGTATAGAACAATACAGAAGTTGGTGCTACCCTGGTACTGCCATATTCAATAATGATAATAACTCTGGTATTCAGCAGGTTGCGCTGAGTGTTCATAACGAAGAACTGCTTGGAGATTTTTGGTTGTACGAAGATCTAAATAAAGAAGTAGCTCTATTCATGGATTCACTTGGATTGCCCAATGCTGAATTACCTCAACATAAGACTGGCTTACGTAAAGACGCAAGTAAAGAAATAGTATTTGGACATCAGGATCTGGATAATATTAAACATACGTTTGGTGCTGATGTTAAATTCTACGAAGGACTAAAGGCAAACACAACCAAGATTAAATGGGAAAGGAATATACATCAGCTGCCATGAAAGCTTACATTTTAAAACACGACGATAAAGTATCAGACGAGTACGCAAAGTTTTGTTCAGATAGCTGTGATACAGTTGGATTAGATTGGGAATACTTCGAAGGTTGGTCTCATTGTACTGGTCGTATGGCTTGGTGCGAGACTGGCATTAGAATGAAATACTACGAACCAATGTTAGATATAGATAATCCAACACCAGCGCAAAAAGCAAACGTATGTTCAGCAGGACACGGAGCAATATGGAAAAAGATTGCCGATGGTCCTGATAATGTTGGCATTGTATTAGAACATGATGCTGTTGTATTACATAACTTTGATGAATCGTTAATCCCAGAGAAAATGATAGTTGCGCTTGGATATAAATTAACGGAACCTTGGAGATACGATCACGAAGCCGCAGGTCCACCTTATGGTCTTTTAGGTATCGTTGGTCATGAAGGTGCTCACGCTTATGCGATGACAAAGAAAACCGCTCAGTTTTTAGTAGCAGAGATTGAGGAACGTGGTACACTAGGAGCTGTTGATAATGCTTATTTTATTACTGGCCAAAGACGCACTGCGGTTCCTTTATCATTGTTACATCCAACACCAGCAATAGGTTATTTAAGAGAATCTACTATATGGCGAGCATCTGCCGCAGTTAACTATAAGTTTGTTGAGACATTCAAAAAATATTATAAATAAAACCATAAAGCAAACTAAAATCAGGAATAACACATGAATCCTTTGTACGAAAAAGATTCCACCTCAATGGCGTCGGCGTCTATCGATGATTACAACGATGAAGACAAATCTAATCAGGCGTCTAATAAAGACATCAAGAAGAGGAAAGACTCTAAAAAGGATCAAGATAACAGCAAAGGTATCATTAAGAAAGATACTGTCGCATCCTTTGATGCTGAAAAGTATGTTGATACCGAACCGCGTATTAACGAAGCTCTCGATAAGAAAGCTGTTATAACTTTTGGCCGTATGAACCCTCCAACTGTTGGTCACGAAAAATTATTGAATAAGATGATTAAGACTGCCATTGATGTTAAAGGTACTCCATTAGTATATCTGTCTAAAACTCAAGATGCTAAAAAGAATCCATTATCGTATAACGACAAAATCAAATTTGCACAATTAATGTTTGGTAAGAAGTACGTTATTAAATCAGAAGCAAGAACCATTATCGAAGTAGCAAAAGAACTACAGAAAAAATATAGTGATCTTGTGATAGTTGTTGGATCTGATAGAGTTAGAGAATTCGATACTTTATTAAACAAGTATAATGGAAAAGAATATCAGTATAATTCTATTGAGGTTGTATCAGCTGGTGAAAGAGATCCTGACTCTGAAGGCGTTGACGGTATGTCCGCAAGCAAGATGAGAGCATTAGCAGTCGATGGCGATATGGCTGAATTCTCAAAAGGCGTTCCTTCTACAAATAATACATTAGTTAAATCTTTATATACAGCAGTTCGTAAAGGATTAGGTATTAGAGAAGCGATGAATAATGCAGTTGACCAATTCATGGCAGAAAGAGTTAAAGCTGGTAAGGTAGATCCTTTATCTGCAATGGGCAAACAAAAGTTAACTGGTGCTGAAGTATCAGATTATTATAAAAAGAATCCTATAGCAAAGGCAGCTGCTGCTAGAGATAAGAATGTTAAGCTAGGTATTGAACTCGCTTTGGATCTTTCGGGTAATATGAATTACGCTGTTAAAGAAGTAGATAAGTTAAAGAAGAATCTATCCAAACATCCTGAAGTTCAAAAAGCTTTACGCCATGCAAACGAATCCGTTAATCCTACCTTATATAAAGCTGCTACTTTTCAAGAAAGATTAAAACTTGAAGACGAAGAAAAGAAATCAAAGCAGCAGAAACAACAGCCTGGGTAT
>Ga0209711_10002156_pt1 | contig 18121 bp, 20 predicted proteins | sample ArcticOcean_MG_C_7_FD_187441 | JGI IMG/M metagenome (GOLD analysis project Ga0209711, IMG submission 187441) | Marine microbial communities from western Arctic Ocean - ArcticOcean_MG_CB11_88 (SPAdes) (version 2) | ecosystem: Environmental > Aquatic > Marine > Oceanic | place: Arctic Ocean... | reverse complement strand
AGCATTCGCCCTCGCTGCTGCAGCCCTCGCTTGTGCCGCTCGTGCCTTCGCTGCCCTTGACGCCGCCGCCGCTGCATTTGATCTCGCCCTAGCTGCATTGGCCCTAGCCTTAGCTGCCCTTGCATTTGCCCTAGCCCTATCCCTAGCTACCTTAGCTGCCCTAGCCCTCGACGCCTCCGCTCTAGCCCTCGCCGCATTCACTCGATTCGTCTCCCTAGCCCTCGCAGCCGCGTTCCCACCGCTACCACCCTTGTTCATATTAAAATATAGAAACATTGAACTACTACAGGAACATACACATACAGCCAATGCAAGTATCCCATATAACTGATAATTTGGTTTTTTTGGTGCACCAAATCCTTGTTGCATGCCCTGCTGCATGCCTTGCTTATTTATAACTGATATTAAATATTAACAACTTCCCCAAGATTTACCGGGATCGGTACACCCAACTTTATGTGCTTTATCAGCATCATTTCCCTGCCACCCACCATCGGGTTTATTATAGAAAAAGCATGTGTTTCTCCAAGGGGCTGACGGGTGTGCGTCTGTGCGATACCCCGTACCTGCGTAGCCACGTTGTCTCGCATATGCTCTACATTGAGCTATGGTTTGTTTGGGTCTACCACGAGGGTCTCCTATTCCACCGGACCTTCCCCACCAGCCACCACCCGCATGCCCTTGCAACATATTTCCACTGGGTCGAATGCTCACCCTATAATAGGACATCATAGAACTACTGCAACAGCAAAGACATACAATCAACGCAAGTATCGCATACAGTTGATAATTTGGTTTTTTTGGTGCACCAAATCCTTGATTCATCTTGTTTACTTATAACGAATAAAAAAGTATTGGCTTACATTAGAAATGTCCCTCGACGATACACCAAAAAAAGTTCAGTACGTTGTGCTGGACTCAACTTTCGTGAATGGTACTAACAATACATTTTCTTTAGATCTCACCCTCAAGTCTAACACCCATGTGGAGGATATGAGTCGAGTGCTTGGTATTAAGATGGTTGATTTTTACATTACACAGGTTGGTGAGAATAGTTCAAACTTAAACACCGACATCGCCAAATTCGTCGATATCGTGTGCCCTGAAATCCCTAAAGTAGCTCAAATGCTTGATGAACGACATGGACAGATACTGGCAAGGATACCCCTAGAAAGACATTTTACGGGGAGTGATGAGATCGTTTTACGAGACAAACAATGGAAGAGTTTTAATAGACAAACAAACTATTTCAATCCAATCTCTATCAAACAATTAAACTTTAAAATGTACGAACAACAAGATGATGGGGATTATACATTACTTCAACCAGATGCTAAATGGTACATGGTTCTAGAGATTACCACAGTGAATGTGAAAGAAAAACCAAGGGATCGAGAACTGCAAATTCTCATAGCACTCGATAAACTTATTAAAAAAATAGACTTATTGAATATAAATGTTCAGAAACTCCCAGATAAACCTCCATTGGAAGGATCTAAAAAAATACCATTCGGTTTTCTGATTGCAATTTTAGTATCATTCTTTGGTGGTTTCCTATGGTGGATAAATAAGAAGCCAGTATAAAGAATAATATGTTACTGAAGTATATATGGGTATCGGATTTTTACGTGTTGTAAAAATGACGGCCATTGCAGGGAAGAGATTTTTATACATAGGGAGAAAACATGGTAAGAAGGCTATATCAGCCAGAGTCTCCCCCTACATTATCGATATTATGAACAATCCAATAATATCATATGATCATATACATACCATATGTAACATGATGGTAGAAACAGAACTACTTGCGGGTGTAATACGATTTGTTTCTGTCATCATGTCCATACAGAAATTTATACCTAAATGAGTGTTTATCATTCTTCACCGTAGAGTTCATCCAATGTTTCGAGAATTTCTTGTACATCCTTGAGAGCGGATTTAGTGGAGCGTATGTTCCACTTCACCAATTGCTTCATTTTCTTATTTGCAACATTGTATTTAACAATTTGTTCTCGTAAATTAGCATCAGTAACCTTTTCAACTTTAGGTGTTTCCATAGCAAATCTATGAGGTCGACTTGAAGCACCTGTGGAGTGCTGGCGCCAATGACGTTCTTTGTTATTTTTTACTTTTACTTCATTATTCTTCTCAGCCGTGTTATAAATACGTGTCGGTGCACAAGCAAGGGCAATCATGTATTTATAATAGGGATATTGACTTTATGTATATTTAGGTATCTAAGCCTTCTTCTTGGGGGCGACAACCTTCTTAGGGGCCACCTTGGATGGGGTGGCGGCGGGAGTGGGAGCGGGAGCGGGGGCCGCCTTCGCCTGAACGGGGGTAGCGGAGGCGCCGGCAGGGCCTTGGGGACCAGTGGGACCAGCGGGACCGTGGGGACCAGTGGGACCTGGGGGACCAGCGGGGCCTACACCACCACTTCCACCACCAGAAGGTGCATCAATCATCTTGATAAGAAGCTGGTAAAGGCGAGTTTTGTCAAGGCGGGTACGCTGGAGTTCGTCCTCAATTTCTTTGCGTAAAGGATTCATAATACTATATATAAAAGAAAGATTATCTTTATACTAAATGATAATCATTGGGCCGAAGCTCCTCACGGGTATCGGACAACACGCAAACAAATATGTAAAATTATTCCTTCCCGACTGTGGATATCACCTAATTGGAAGTGAACTTCCTGAGAGTGAACATGGTCTCGTGTTTACTCTCCCAATCAAGGATCACCTGGACTACATCACATATGCCAAAACTCGGGTGAAGAATCTCGCCTGTATGACCGTTTGCGAGACGGAGACTGTTCACGAAGACTATGGGTTGATCATGAAAGAGTTCAAGAGGGTTGCCGTTCCGAGTGAATTCTGTAAGAGGGTTCTATCAAAACAATTCCCTGATAACGAGTTCTATGTAATCCATGCACATATCCCACCACCCCCCGAAAAACCCTATACGTTTTACCATATAGGAAACATAATGGATCCTAGAAAGAAATTCCGTGATATTATACAAGCATTTGCCCGATTGAATGAACCCAATACCCGTCTAGTTGTCAAAGCAACTTGTAATCAAGATGTTGATATTCAATTTCCTAGAATTAAAGTTATTAACGGACTCATTTCAGATGAAGAAATGGATAAACTTCATAACGAATGTGATTGTTATGTAAACTTTTCACATTCTGAGGGGGTGGGTATGGGTGCCGTAGAAGCTGCGATGCGAGACAAACCTGTGATTATCACAAGTTATGGTGGTGCTTCCGAATACATTAATACACCTTATACTATTGACTGTGGACTTCAGGAGTTGGAGAGGGACGATTTCCTCTTCAAAAAGGGTATGACTTGGGGTAAACCAAATTTCGACCAACTCTTGGAGTTCATGAGACATGCGTACGATAATCGTGTTCGTTATATGAACCACGAACATACTAGGAATCTAGTGGGTAGAGAGAATGTATTAAAAGAATTCATCTTGAATGTAGTTGGTTAAAAAGACGATTAAACCGGTGATGATAGTACCATGCATCATCGAATCCCTTTGGGAAAGTAAAGTGAGAACGACGTCGTCTACAAATTGAATACCGGTAGGTTTCCTGAAAACACGAGGGGCGAGGACAACGATACTGAGGTAAATTGTCATCGCGATTATGACTGGTCTGAGAGCTTCTTCGTCAAGCATGATCTTTATATTACTCGTCTATTTTAATTTTCTTTACTATCACTTTAGCTCCCAACTTTAATGGTTTGGGATTATGTTTTTTACAGAAATTACCACAAGAAGCTTTAAACCCACAAGGCTTCCCCGCCATAGTTGTCGCTGCACACGACTTTTGTATATTTGAGCGCCGCTCCGAAACAATCTCTGGATTTTTTTCAATCTTTATCAATCCCTTAGACTCTTTCTTCATTTGAATCCTGTTATAAGACATTTTCATCTTCCATGTAGCGTTTGCCAAATGTAAACACTTATCATCAGGTTCACTAACACGATACATTTTCATCGTGTCAGTGAGACACTTGTTCCATATATCATCGCGAATGATTTCCATTATGAAATGATACTTACATTCATGTACCATTTCAATCACTTAGGTGGCCAATTCAGATAAGTACACATCAACTTGACCAGAAAAATCTGGACAGGAATCAGCCGTCTTTTTTGTAACCATATCTTGTACATTGGTTATATGCTCCTTGAACTTCCGTACATCTATACCAGTTGCGTTATGTATTTGAGATTCTGTGGCAATCTCCTTGGCGGCGTGTAGATAAGCTGCTGCGTAGTTTGCATTTCTTACAGATATAACAGGTGAACTGTCTTGTTGGGCTGTGGTAGCATACCGGGCAGACTGCTTAATGAGTTTGTCAATCGAATTTTTCAAACCACGTGTTTTGTTTTGCATAATCACAACAAAAACAAATATCGCAATCGCAAAATAGAAATACATATCTTCTTACGGTTACTGAAGAAAATATTACTCTACATTAATGTCTACAGACCCAGACTTGTGTGTAGTGATGGAAACCCTAGACGAATACAGAAATGAACTACCGGAGGGAACATACATACGAGTGTGTACATCTATCAAAAATTTACACAATAAACTAAAAAAACCAAAAATAGTTTTACCTCGGCTAAAAGAAATTTGTGTACCGGTAGCTGTAGCAACAGTTATGGAAATACTGAAGAGAATATTTTCCCGAACCTAAGTCCTGGTTTCACTGTAATGAAAGTAAAAAATCAAATGACTACACTCAAAACACTTCTTGACGCAAACGTGATCAGCCCGGGTGTGGGGGTCATCACCTTATTATATAAGGATCGCACGACAGTAGCTAACCTCCTTGATGATGGTACTATTGATTGGGGGGGTCAAGTTTTCACATCGTTGTCTACATTCTCGTTGATATGTAAACGGTCGATTACTCACAGACTCACTGGAGCCACTACCCTCAAAACTGATAATGGGTGGACGTCTGTTCGATACAATGATGAACTGCTTTCAGACATTCGCTCGAGATTTCTTACACCAGATCGAGTAATCAAGGATGTAGGGATATCTCAAATGAAAGGAGAGCTCAATGATCTTGTGGACGAAATTGAAATTTTACAATTGCGATTGAAATTACTAGAGTTGCAACTCGAATCTACCGAGAATGCTGAACCACCTGTACCGGAAACGGAATATGGTGTAGGGATCATCACAACCTATTTCGATGGTAGAAGTTCGAGACCCTTGTGTAGAGACCCACACAATAGTAACAAGTCTCAATATGGTATCATTTGCAGTCAACACGTGCCTGAATGTACCTGCCCGACCCACAGGGGTAAGACCTTCTGGAGAAGACTCACAGAGTCTGCACGTGTCGATCGAAACACGCGGATGAAGAAGGATGAGGACTACATGAAATCCGTTATTGGGTTATCATCCGAAGAGTACCACACTTTTCTAATGAGTAATTTCAGAGAGACATTTAGTGGTATCTTACCATATAATGTGCTTGGTAAATCTTACGCGCAATTGAGAAACGATTTATTCGTGATTGATGAAATCTTCCCTAGGTGTGAAGGTAAACACTTGGAGAATCCAAATGAGATTGCCTTTTTTTTGGCGAAAGTTTTCAACTATCGTAACACCCAAATGATCCTGCATAACAATGTTGAAGCTCGACGACATGGCGTTGATGTGAAGAAGTATAAGATGTTGATCAACTGTACAAAGAGTGGGGCGGTGTATACCGGAGCAAAAGAGAACTTTGATGAGATTGAACCGAGTCGGGAAGCAGTGTCCTATATGCTTACGTTTGTAAACGATTTCATGAGAAGAGAAACGTAAGTTGGGTCCTAGAGTTTTAATAAATCAAGTAAATATGTTTGAAGCATTCGACAAAGAGGACATGAATCAGTGTATAGACGACTGGTATTCCCGAGGAGGAAACATCGTTATAGAGGGGGATACATTGAGAAACCGATTCGCCTATAGACGAATGCCCAAGAAACCTTGGGCCACGAAGGAATGGGTCGACCAAAGAGACCTCAAATTATATACTCTCATGAAAGACCACTTTAGCCCAGAGTTCTGGCAAAAGACGCGGGCTTGTGGTTACCTCTTACCTCATTCACCTAAGTTTCACATTCTCCGTGAGTACGATGAAGTTCGTCGCGGTATAAAGTTTAGAGAGAATTGCCAAAAAGTGATAGAAAACCTAAGTTATAGCTTTGAATTGTAATATATCCAAGTAAATATGGAAAGTGTCCAAAAGCTCACCCACATTGAGCACATTCTCAAGAGACCTGACTCGTATGTCGGACCCGTAGACTTGAATGTCGAACCGTATTGGGTTCTCAACGGTGATAACTCCCAATTTGAGAAGAATAACCTCAAGTATTCCCCAGCGCTCTTGAAAATCTTTGATGAAATCCTCGTCAACGCAATCGACCGCAACTCCACATACCCCAAGAATGTCACCTCCATTTCCATCGATGTTGATAAAATTAACGGTTCAGTGACTATCGAGAACAACGGACCCATTGGTGGTGTCGGGGTTCGTATGCATGAGAAGGAGGGTATTTGGAATCCTGAATTAACATTTGGACATCTTCTCACAAGTACCAACTATGATGACTCTAAGAAGCGCATCGTTGGTGGTCGAAATGGGTATGGGGCTAAATTGACGAACATTTATTCTTCAAATTTTTCCATCGTCATAAAGGATCATGAGACTAAACAAACATACACACAAAAATGGTCCAACAATATGACCACGTGTGAACAACCCAAAATCAAGAAACATGCGGGTGCTACATCATCCGTTTCTATCACTTTCACCCCCGATTGGAAGAGGTTTGGGATGTCCAAGATGGATTTCCCAATTTATAAGATTTTCCAAAAGAGAGTCTGGGACGCGAACATATGCACAAGCCCTAATTGTAAGATTAAGTTCAATGGGGATGTACTCCCCAAACAAAACTTTGAGGTGTACGCCAAGATGCATCAAGGTGTCGGGGAAGTGTGTACATTTTCAAATGACCGTTGGTCCGTGTGTATTGGTCCATCCGAGAATGGCCTCGAACAGGTGTCTTTTGTAAACGGGATCTGTACAACCAAGGGTGGTACACATGTAGACCACGTGGCATCTTTGATTGCGAGTGGTGTCATTGAGGATATGGCAAAGAAGATTAAGTTGAAGCCCCAGCAAGTGAAGAACACCTTCAATATCTTTGTGAAGGCGATCCTAGAGAACCCAACGTTCTCGAGTCAGGTGAAATCTGAATGCACCCTCAAAGCCCAAGACTTTGGGAGTAAGTTTGAACCACCAAAGAACTTCATCAAGAATGTTCTCAAAACGGGTATCGGTGAGGAACTCACTGCTCTCTCAAAGTTCAAGGAGATGAAGGAACTCAAAAAGACTGATGGTGCGCGCAAGTCTAAAATTACTGGGATTCCCAAATTGGATGATGCCAACAAAGCTGGAACAGCCCAATCTTCTAAATGTACACTGATTGTGACGGAGGGTGATTCGGCAAAGACATTGGCTGTCGCCGGTCTCTCTGTGGTTGGTCGTGATCATTTTGGGGTATTCCCACTCCGTGGTAAGTGTAAGAATGTGAGGGATGTTTCAGTCTCCCAACTCACATCTAACCAGGAGTTTAATGATCTCAAGAAGATCTTGGGGCTTCAACAAGGTAAGGAGTACAAGGATGTCTCAGAGCTTCGTTATGGCCGTCTCATGATTATGACAGATGCCGATAATGATGGAAGCCACATCAAGGGTCTCATTCTCAACATGATCCATTATTTCTGGCCGAGTCTCCTCAAGTTCAACTTTGTTGTGAGTATGGTAACCCCCATCATCAAGGCATCCAAGGGGTCTGACTCAAAGTCATTCTACACCGATTCAGCATTCCGCACGTGGTATGGAGAGGGGAAGAATGGGTGGCGTATCAAATATTACAAGGGTCTCGGTACCTCCACATCTGCAGAGGCTCGGGAATACTTCAAGAAAATCCAAGAACTCACCGTGAAGTTTGATATGGATGTCATGACAGATGATTCTATTGTTCTCGCGTTTGACAAAAAGAAGGCTGATGCGCGTAAAACGTGGCTTCTTGAGAGTACCGCAAAAGATGCCACAGAGTTGGAAGTACCCTATGGACATGTCAAGCAACTCACTATCACCGACTTCATTTACAAGGATCTTGTGAATTTCAGTCTCGCTGATTTGAAGCGTTCGATCGCCCACGTTGCAGATGGTCTCAAACCGTCCCAAAGGAAGGTTATGTATTCGTGTTTCCAAAAGAATTTGACTGCCGAGATGAAGGTGGCCCAATTGGCTGCGTATGTCGCCGAAAAGAGTTCCTACCACCACGGTGAAGTATCCCTGGCAGATACGATCGTGAAGTTGGCGAATGACTATGTGGGTTCTAACAATATCAATCTACTTGAACCGTGTGGTCAATTTGGTACACGACTTATGGGGGGTAAGGATGCCTCACAAACGAGGTACATTTTTACACGGTTATCGAATCAGACTCGATCCATCTTCGATGCTAAGGATGACGCCATCCTCAACTATCTCGATGACGATGGGAGGTCTATCGAACCCGAGTTTTATATGCCAACCCTACCAATGGTTCTCGTGAATGGGACTGAAGGTATCGGTACAGGATTTAGTTGTTACGTTCCCCCATTTAACCCAAAGGATATTCGAGAAAACATTCTCAATCACATCACGGGTAAACCCATTCAAAAAATGAAACCTTGGTTCAGGGGCTTCAAGGGGCGTGTGTTTGAGCAAGATGATACATGGATAACCGAAGGGGTTTGGAAAGTTATCAGTCGCACGATCAAAGTGTCTGAACTACCACCCGGGAGATGGACCCAGGATTACAAGGAGTATCTCGATACCCTAGTTGAAAAGAAGGTGATTGGGAATTACACAAATAACAGTACAACAGAAGACGTTGACTTTGTTATTCAGGAGTATACTGGTAAGGATATCATCAAAGATCTCAAGCTCCAAAAGACTGTTCGTACGACGAACATGCACCTATTTCACCCAACGAAGGGTATCCACAAATACCAAAGCCCGGAATTGATTCTATCAGATTTTATTGATCTCCGATGTGACTATTACAAAAAACGCAAAGCACATCTCATCGACGTACTCCAGACGAAGAGTGAAATGTATGACAACCGCGCAAAGTTTGTCACTATGGTTATCGAGGGGGGTCTCATTGTTTTTAAAAAGAAGAAACAAGAACTCGAGAGGGAAATGGCAACAATCTTTACAAAAATGGACGGGTCATATGACTACCTTCTGAATATTAGGACGGTGGAATACACGGAGGAACGTGTCGCAACCCTCCTCAAAGAGTTGAAGCAAACGAAAAAGGAACTCGAGGTCTTACGATCAACGACCCCGATGACCATGTGGGAAAATGATATTAAAAATATATAAACAATAGATAAGTATGGGTGAAGCTGCAAAGATTTCTCTCAAGGCTATTGGAAAGCAGGATACATATCTTCTTTCCAAAGACCCAGATGATTCATTCTTTAATTACAAAGATTTAATAAGACATTCAGAATTTAGAAAATATCATAGAAGTCGTAACGTAGTGAATCCTGGTCAGGTGCCTAAATGGCCACTTGGGCAGACCCTAAAAGTTGAATTCAACCCAACCAATATGGGTGACCTATTGAGTAACATGTGGTTGAGTATTACTCTACCTGGTATCACCGATGGTAATTACGCAGATCAAATTGGGAGACATATCTTAAAAAGTGTTACAATGTTTGTGGATGATATAGAAGTTGAGAAATTACATGATGATTGGGGGATTATCTATGATGAGCTTTATTTAGAAATGTCTGAAAAGGTGGCTAACCGATTCCTGGTAAATAGAAACCTTGGGTATGATGCATCTGTTGGGGCGGAGGTCTTTGCTAGGAGTAGCACAGAAGTTGTTGTACCCCTACACTTCTTCTTTTCACGGAAGTATGCGAGTGATGAACACCCCACCAATAAACCGAATCGTCCATATTTTCCTATATGCTCTATTTACAAACAAAAGATTGTGTTTGAATTGGAATTCCATAACCAAGAATTTTTCACAAATACCACAGATACTCTCGAATTACAATCTTTCAATCTCGTCACAGAGGAAATTACATTGAGTGGTGAAGAACGGCAATACTTTGCTTCTAAACCTCACACCCTAACTACCGACCTTGTTAAAAAACACCCGGTCATCACAAGTGAGTTAAACAATGACAGTATAAAGAACAATCTTGTTCCATCTATACCAGTGAAGTGTTTTCATTGGTTCTTGAGAAATCAGAAGTTTGAGAATGCTGCGAGGAGTGTAGGTCTCGAACCAACCCTATTGGGGAAGATCATAGATGGTACAGCGGGTGAAGATAAATTTGGTAGAGCTGTGTCTATTTCTGGGGATGGAACCCGTTTGGCTATTGGTGGATCCCTAAATGACGCGGCTACAGAGGATACATCAGCCAATAGGGGTCATGTAAAAATATATGAATACAATGCAACTACCAGTTTGTGGGTCCAATTGGGTTCGGATATCGTGGGTACAACTGATCTAGATCAACTTGGGTTTTCCGTTTCCCTCTCAAATAATGGATCCCGTGTAGCGATTGGGTCTCCCCATAGTGCTTCAAATAAAGGTCACGTGGAAGTATATGACTACAGTGTGGGAAGTGGTTGGACACAAACGGGGAGTGATATCGTTGGTGCGACTGCCGGTATGCGGTATGGATACTCAGTAGATCTTTCTAGTGATGGTACCCACGTAGCTGTGGGTGCTCCATTTGATGACACCACTGCCACTGATTCTGGTCTTGTGAATGTGTATAAATATGCATCTAACTCGTGGACGAAGGTTGGTGCTGATATTGTTGGTGCCGCCACTCTACACAAATTGGGTACATCCGTTTCCCTTTCTAGTAATGGAATTATATTGGCAGTGGGAATTCCTGGAAATGGACAAGGTAGTGTCAAGTCATATGCACTAAGTAGTGGGAGTTGGGTAGCACGTGGATCGGAATTAATTGGGGAGGCTACCAGTGATAAGTTCGGTACATCTGTGTCATTATCCAGTAATGGTGCTAGGTTAGTTATAGGTGCCCCCGAAAACGGCACTGCTGGACATATCCGAATTTTCAGTTACAGTGGTAGTGCTTGGAGTCAAATGGGTACTGACATTGATGGTGCAGCTGCCGGGGATAAATTTGGTACATCTGTGTCATTCTCCGGTGACGGGACGAGGGTAGCCGTGGGTTCACCGGGATCTTCTTTTGGGGACGTGAAAGTGTATGTGTATAAAAATACTACATGGACTAAACTTGGTGAAACTCTCATTGGTGGTATAACAGGTGATAAATTCGGGTCATCTGTATCTCTTTCAACGACCGGATTGAGAATAGGGGTTGGACCCGATGTGACGACTGGTGACACTAGGGGTTATGCATACGCGTACGCTCTACAGACAAGTGAGGAGGAAAAGTTTCTCATGCACAATCGTTTCAACTTCTCTTCTAGTGAAAACTTTGATGAGAACACTACATTTTTCAATCCAGTGTTAGATACTGCACAATTTTTCATTTATGGAAACAAATTACCAAACGTTTCCAATACAAATCACAATTACTTCAAATATCTCGTCCCCCATAGGAATAGATTAGCTCGACCAATCAGGAATATTTATACATATAGCTTCTCGATGAATCCAATTAATGTGGAGCCCTCGGGAAACTTGGATTTCAGTAGTATAGAATCGGATAAAACCGTCTTTGAGGTGAAACTTGATACTACGAAGGTTGATATTACAAAAGACATATACACTCTACAAATGTATTACACTGGGTATTATACATTTAACTTTGAGAATGGATTCATGTCTGCCTCTTACTAAAGAGGGACCCCTTGTTAGTGCTAATATAATCAATAATATTGTTCTTGATACACCATTTGATGAAATTCAGCTGTGCCAGCGTTGTATGAATTTCTTGAGATGTCCCCGGTACGACGTATGGAAACTTTGCAGATCTGCAAAAGGGGTCAAACAGTTTTTTACTGTAACCATCCAAACTCGACTTATATGCACAATGAACGGTAAACAATTTACCGTCAGTGGTCGTGTACGTTGTGTTATTTTTTTTAGCGTAATTCGTGATAAACCATTCAAGGTTTCTCAGTGAAATACCGGTTGTTTTATCTAAAATGTTTAAAAGTTTAGTTCTATTCTTCTCTTCGTTATAAAAGTTGTTGATTGATGATAGTAGAATATCTGATTTACTCATTAGTAAATAATGAATTCATATCTCTAAATACATTTGAACGAATACAAGCTGGACAATCTGGAACAAAAACGCGTTCGGGACCATGGGTATGGGAATTCATACTGGAAATGTCTCTTTGACGAATAATCCTCCCTTGGGACACATGTTTTCCACAATATCCTTCATGAAGTCCCTTGAATGTGCATCTATGACCATCAGATTTAGTACCCTTACATGTCAATCCAGTGTAAACGTCGGGTACATCTCTAAGTAGCAGGTCGAGAGATATACCATGTTTTTTTGAGACGATTTCTGCATATTCGTTCACGATCTCGCTTATACGCAGTTTCAGTTCTTCATCGAATATGTGCATAATTTTATCATACGACGTCATTGCTTACTTCTATCTTGTTCGTATTTTTTAAATAGGTCTTCAATAGAATTAGCCTTCTCTAAATTAGACTTTAACCGTTGTTTAAGTTCTACGATTGTACCGTCAGATGCGAGGTTTCGATTTTTACACTCCTCCACAAGTTCACCCTTTTTCATACCACTAAATGTCGGTTCTTTCTTCTTTTTTGGGGGTTGATGTTGATTGATGATTTCACCGAATATTTCATCTTTCGTGTTTTCAAATAGGGGGTCTAGAAGATCACACACCGGGTTTAAAAACTTATTCTCGAAATAGTAGTGATAGTCTACTGGAATTTCATTTTCCGCAACGTATACGGGATCCTCTGATTTTTCGAAAGCTTTGGCTTTGGGATCACCCGTCTTTGTCAATATGTAAGGAACGCGGTCACCAGATTGTGGTTCAGACCCAGGTTTCCTCTCACGCATTTTACGAACCACTTGGACGTGTGCCTGGTTAATGTCATCAATTTGGGAACTCATAATCGATACTGGTACACCATTAACCTTGTAAGTGTCCGATAGACCTTGACTCAATATCAATTTTTCATTGGGTATATCACCAGATAATAACTCTATCGCACGCTCCCTCGCAAGTTCGAGGGGTGGTCCAGGGTCATTTGATGTCAATATAACATCTAGCAATTCCTTACACACTTCCCTCACGTGGGGTGTATTATCACGACGAACAACTTGGAGACCCTTGATGTCGATATAGTCCATGTTCATCTTCCCATCCTTACCCTTTGTCCAAAGTTTCGCGGCGTAACGTTTCTTTGAATAGAGGAAGTAGGGCCAGTACACCTTTTCAAGCTCCAGATTGTTGGGTTTTTTGAAAAGAGAGCTACATTCTTCTGCAGCGCGTTCTCCCAATTCCCAGCTATACTCGATAGCCTCCTCACCTTTACGATCACCGACATCAAACTCAACCATCACTGAATCTGTGTCACCATACCTCACCTTCGCACCCGGGAAATGTTCCTCTACGTACGCTTTGGTCTCCTCGATCATACTACGCCCTCGAGAAGTTGTTGTAGAGGCGATAGGTACACAGGGTAGAATACCCTTCCCAGCTCCAGTAAAACCGTACACAGAGTTCATAGAAATCTTGTACGCCAATTGTTTACCATTGTATACTTCTTTCATAGATCCAGTAGCAGCAGCCATATCCCGCTTAGCTTTTTTACGGAATTGTTTGAGTTCTAGGAGAATACTGGGTAAAAGACTTGGCACACCTTGGGCGAATTTATACGTTCTATCCCCAATTTTGAAGGTTTCATACACAATCCCAGGGATGTTACCATATCTCTTTTCATCCATCACGTATGTAGAGTAACATAGATTATCCGCCATCATGATAGAAGGGTACAAGGCTTCAAAATCGAGAGCTGTAATTGGTGTATAATATGCACCCTTTTGTGCATCGAGAACGGTCGCACCCTCATAAGGTTCCTCGGGTATAGCTCCATAACGAATCGTGGGTACCATAAACCCTAATTCCCTTGCCTTTTTTGTAAGCTGACTGAAAACCTTAATCTGCTGCCCCCTCTCTACAAGGAAACATAGGGGGACCCACGTCGCTTTAGCCATCTCCAATAAGTTCAAAAGTATACACATTTTCTTCATCAATTTATGTGGGAGTAACGTATCCTTGATACAATATTCAGCAACCTCCCCAAGTTTCACGGGATTCTCTTCTATGAAGCGGGCAAACATTTCTTTTGGGGGCATATCAATTTTCTGATCCCCGAGATACAACTTCGATACGTTATTCAAACTGTAGGAATCTAGTTTATACCCCTTCTTTACTTCGTGAAACATATCGAAAATGAAACGCCCCGACATTGGGAGTAGCTTCAGCATATTATCACCAAGTGCACTCGAACTGAGTTTTTTTAGAGAAAGTTCACAAGTCTGACTCTTCAATTTACCCAACTTGAAAAAATTCGGGTTACACCCCAGTAAGTGCGCTCGTTTATAAATGTATTGGAGATCGAACCCGAAAATATTCCAACCCGTTAAGATGTCGATATCCTTTTTTTGTACGTATTTTTGAAATGCTTCTAACATCGCCTTCTCGGTGTCAAAACTCACGACGTCCGGACCCTCTGTGTTCTTGTAGCATAGACACACCTTTTCATAAGGCTCATCTTCACCAAATTTACACAGTGAAACCGCGATTTGAAAGCAAGCATCCCCAATAACATCAGGATCTGGGAATTTTCCAGTGGAACTGTTACATTCTATATCAAATGATGCCACGACGAATGGGGCGATATCATCACGTTCAACTGGTTTGAGGGTGTTCCACTTGTTACAGTATAGATCTATATCCACATTAGAAAGATATGACCGGACACATTCATCCCCACTGTCAATCCAACCAGTCGATTGAATACCAGTTCGATGCATCAGGCGAAGTACAGGGTCCAGGTTGGACTCATACACTTTCAACTTGATCATACCAGTTGAGAGAGTTATAAAGTTCTTGAGGAAGTAATCCACACGCCGTCTCATGGACAAATTGCGGAAGTCAACTTTCATAAAACCAAACTCCTCATTGTTTTGAAATCCCCAGACATCTTTCGATTTCATCACAGAGTAAGATACCAAGGTTTCAGGACATTTTCTATCGATAACATCATAGATTTCTTGAATCATCTTCGGTGTAGCACCACGCGGGAGTTTGATGAAAAAGTAAGGTGTGAATGAGGTGGTCACACACACAGACGCGCCATTCTCCATCTTACCAAAAATACTCACCAAATGTTCTTCCTCCACATCGCGTGCTTCCCAAGTCAATGCCTGGAAAACTACCATCCCTTTTATGTATACAATGACCCAAAATTTTAATATCATTTATTAATAAATGTCAGCTGCTTTAATCGATCTTGTGTCGGTGGGTGCCCAGGATGTGTACATCACTGGTCAACCTGAAGTCAGCTTCTTCCGTCAAAACTACAAGCGACACACCAACTTCTCGATGAAGCCCGAGCGCATGGACTACATCGGTACATTCGCTGCCAACAACGAGGTTGCCATCCCTATTCGTTCCAAGGGTGATCTCATGAGCTATATTTGGATTGAGGCCACTGGTATTGCGGCAGTGCAAACCAACACCACGGGTCTATTCTCCCAAAATGCGGCTGCCCCCACCGAATTCAGTCTGTGGATTGGTGGCCAAAAGGTTAGCGAACTCGATTCCCTTTTCATCCAAGGTGTTCATAACCCCCTCTTGCGCGACTCAGCTGCGAAGGCGGCTTCCGCGGTTACTACAAACAACAAGAAGGCCAACCACGGTGGGGATCACTACATGCTCCCATTCTTCTTTGGTGAGGACTGGACCAAGTGTCTCCCCCTCGTTGCGCTCCAGTACCACGATGTTGAGATTCGCATCAAGTGCCGTGATGGTTTCACCCCCGGTAGCACCCCCAAGGTGTGGGGTAACTATGTGTACCTCGATACCGAGGAACGTTCTTTTTTCACCGATAATGAGCATGAGATTCTCATTACCCAAACGCAACACCAATTGGCGACCAAGACTGACACCGAATTCGATTTGAGCTACTTCAACCACCCAGTCAAGTCCCTTCACCTTGTCTCTGGTAAGGCTACTGGTAACGACTGGGACTCTGAATTCACATTCGGAAAGTCGTCCCTCTACATTAACGGTGTCGCTCTATTCGAGGAAACCTCCCCCGTGTACCATCACTCGGTTGTCCCCGAAATGCACAGTACAGATCTCCCCGACGATATTCTCGAGGATCTCCCAACCTTCACTTGGCCATTCTGTGTCAGCCTCAGTAAGATGCAACCCACTGGGACTCTGAATTTCTCGCGCATCGATAATGCCAAGTTGACCGTGACAACCCCCACTGGTGGTAACGCACTTCATCGAGTGTACGCCGTCAACTACAACATTCTCCGCATCAAGCAGGGTATGGGTGGTGTTGCTTTTGGTAACTAAGTGGAACTGATAAATTGTAAAAAGTATATAAAAATGGTTAAATCTTCCTCACGACCCCAAAAACCCTCCAAGTTCGTAGTAGACCTTGGACCGGGAATAGACAGGATCGTCAAGAAGACACTCGAAAAAAAAGATGCGAAAATCAAAAAACAAAAATTGATTATTTTGGCTCTCCGCTCAATGGGTACCAAGGTCGATGATACGAAGGTTGTTATTTCGGGGTTGGAACGAGAGAGGATACAACTCCGAAATGACAAGGAAAAGCTACAAGAGCAACTGATAATGTTACAGAAAGTAAATATCGAGATGGAAAACAAGTTTAGAACACTCGAAGCTCGTGGTGATTCACTCGAGAGTATTTCCAATCGGCAACGTGCAAGTAACGCCGGAATAAGAAGCGTTGCGTTGAATAATGCATTTAAGAATTTGAGAAACGGTTATTCTCTCTCAAGAATGCAACCTCGCACTAAATCTATCATTCAACAAGCGGGACGATGGGATGAAGCACTCGCACTTTCCAAGAGAACGGCACAGATGAAGCTATGTTAGTCCATTTTTATACTTACTCGATTTTCTAATAACCGATCTATACGTTCCTTTTCTCTCCTCATAAAAATCGAGAATTCTTTCACTTCCCCTTGGAGCTTGACTTTACCAGCCTGTCTAACCCATATAGTTTGTTCAACCCTAACCATATCAACGCAAGACATTTTAGTGTCCGGTGCATTACTGTGGTATATCGCGAGTGCCGTTGCATCTTTACGAGTTTCTTTTGGTAGAACATCCCTTTCATCACATATAACTACATGCCCCCCAGAATACCCTGCAACATGCATCCACCAGTATTTAGGGGCACTGGCTAATGTCAATTCATCATTTTCTTTCGCATTTTGACCAACCTTAATTATCGTACCATCGAGTGATGTGTATTCGAGCATAATTAGTATTATATTTTTTTCCTTATGTTGTATTAATGCACGTCGTATTACAACCCAGTCCTTCGATTACTCACAAGTATAGAGTCACCTTACCAAGTAAGAGAACTATAGACTTTGGTCAGACAGGGGTTCAATATTTCCCGGACCATCGTAACCCCCGTCTTATGCGTGCACAACTTCTTAGGAAAGGTGCTATCATTCCTAAGGAGATGCGAATAGAGAGGGATCAGTATCAGATACAGAGAGATATGCTAAAAATCAAAGAAAGTACCCAAGAAGATTGGGAAGATTTCTTCCGGGCTGAATATTGGGAGAGATGGATATTACATACTTACCCTAATGTGGATAAGGCTAAATTATATATGACTATGAGTCAAGGTATACTTTTTATGCCTACACCAGAAGATTTATGGTTTTCTAATTGCCGGTAGACCCAAAGCCATCAGAGCCACGTTCAGTGTCCTCGACAATACTAATTTCCTCAAT
>Ga0209711_10002155_pt1 | contig 18121 bp, 17 predicted proteins | sample ArcticOcean_MG_C_7_FD_187441 | JGI IMG/M metagenome (GOLD analysis project Ga0209711, IMG submission 187441) | Marine microbial communities from western Arctic Ocean - ArcticOcean_MG_CB11_88 (SPAdes) (version 2) | ecosystem: Environmental > Aquatic > Marine > Oceanic | place: Arctic Ocean... | reverse complement strand
TTATGAATATGGTGGTGTATTTATAGATATAGGAACGCCTGATGATTATCAAAGGTTAATAAATGAGAAGAATAATGAAAAAAAATAATTATAGTATAAAAAAAGATTCATGTATTGAAGATGCACTAAAATCCATTAATCTTAATGCGCTCGGCCTAATTTTCATAGAAGACAGAAAAAAAATAATTGGTATGGTAACAGATGGAGATATTAGAAGAGGATTAATAGCTCATAACAAACTAGATACATCGATTCTAAAAATAATGAATAAAGATTTTACATATCTTATAGATGGCGATGATACGAGAGAAAATATTTTAAAACTCCTTGATACAAGAATAAAAACAATACCAGTTCTATCAAAGTCAAAAAAACTTATACGTTTAGTAACTGAAAAAACTATTGATTGGAATGAATCTAGCAGGGTTATTTCTAAAGCGAAGTCACCAGTACGCATAACTTTTTCAGGTGGCGGAACTGATTTAACAACTTATTTTTATAAAGCTAATGGCGTTGTATTTAATGCCACTATCAATAAGTTTACCCATGCAGTTCTTGAAAAAAGAGATGATGGTCTTATTAAAATTACTTCGCATGATTTGAAACAAGAAGTTCAATGTAATAATTTGGCTGACTTAAAATTAAATGGCGAGCTTGATCTTATAAAAGCTGTTTTAATTAATCTGGCACCCAGCTTTGGATTTAATCTCTATACCTACAGCGATGTTCCGCCTGGATCAGGATTAGGTGGTTCAGCAGTTTTAGTAAGCGCAGTGATTGGAGCATTCAATAATTTTAGAAAAAATAAATTAGATTTGTATGAAATAGCAGAGTTAGCATTTCATTCTGAGCGTATCGTTTTGAGTCTGGATGGTGGATGGCAAGACCAATATGCTACAGTATTTGGAGGCTTTAACTATATTGAATTCAGTGAAAAAGATAATACTGTTAATCCGTTAAAAATTACAAATAGCATAAAAAATGAATTAGAAGATTCTCTGTTTTTATGCTATACAGGGAAAAATCATGATTCAGGAAAAATACATGATCACATAAGAATTCAAATGAAAAAGAACGATCAGAAAAAGTATGCTGAAAAATCTAAAGAAATTGCACATAAAATGAAAACCCGATTATTGCAAGGAAGACTCGATAGTTTTGGTAGCTTATTAGGTGAGGCCTGGAGTGCAAAAAAAATGTTTTCTAAAAAAATCAGTAACCTGTCACTAGATAAAATATATGACTATGCTATTAAAAATGGGGCAATAGGCGGAAAACTTTTAGGGGCGGGCGATGGAGGATATTTTCTTTTTTATGTCCCAACTCATAATAAAATAGATTTTATTAAGGCAATAAAAAGAAAAGGATTATTCCTTGAAGATTTTACTTTTGATGACAATGGACTAAGGTCTTGGACAACTAAAGCTAAATTATGATAATTTCTGATTTTAAAATTAGTTCAAATAAACAGGTTTTTATTATTGCAGAAATAGGAATGAACCATAATGGTGTTTATGAAAATGCTATAAAACTTATTGATGAGTCTGTTAAGATTGGAGCAAACTGCGTTAAATTTCAAATGAGAGACATGAGTGAATTATATTCTAAAGAAGCGCTAGATATGACTTCCGGTGACCTTTCTACGCAATATACTATAAAATTATTAAAGAAATTCGAGTTAAGTTTTACTAATTATAAAAACTTAGCAAAATATGCTAAGCAAAAAAAAATAATCTTTATGTGTACACCCTGGGATAAAAAAAGTGTTGATAAGCTCGAAAAAATTAATGTCCCTGCTTATAAATTAGCCTCAGCAGACCTTACCAATCTAGACCTAATTAATTATCTTTCAAAAACAAAAAAACCTATGATTTTATCAACAGGGATGAGTTCTGAGGAGGAAATAGAAGTGACTGTAAAGTATTTAAAACTAAAGAAAATAAATTTTGCTCTTTTACATACAAACTCAACATACCCAACACCCGCTAAAGATATAAATTTAAACTATATTGACAGATTGATTCAAAAATATAATATCCCCGTTGGATATTCTGGACATGAGAGAGGGACAGATTCAACTTTGTGTGCTGTCGCAAAAGGAGCATGTATTATTGAAAGGCATATAACCTTAGATAAAGAAATGGAAGGACCTGATCACACGGCTAGTCTTGATATAAAAGAATTCAAGGCTTTAGTTAAGTCTATTAGAAATCTAGAAATTAGCCTGGGTACGAATCAACCTAGAAAAATATCTCAAGGTGAATTAATCAATAGAGAGAATTTATCTAAAAGTATATTTGCAACTAAAAATATAAAAATAGGCCAGAAAGTTACCTCCAATATGATTGATATAAAGAGTCCTGGTCATGGGTTAAGTCCTCAGTACAAATCTATAATAATTGGTAAAAAAGTAGTAAATGAAATTAAAAAAGGTAAGGCTATTTTCATGTCAGATTTTAATAAAAAAGTCGTGCCAAAAGAAAACTATAAATTTAAATTAAAATGGGCAATACCTGTAAGAATGCATGATGTAAAAAATTTACTTAAATTAACTAAGCCTAAGTTAGTAGAGTTTCATATGAGCTATGATGATCTCAATGAAAATATTTCTAAATATTTAAGTCCTAACAGGCAGTGTGAACATATAGTCCATGCTCCAGAATTATTTGAAAATGACCATTTGCTTGATCTTTGCTCAACAAATAAATCTTATAGAGATCTATCTATTAAAAATTTACAAAAAGTAATAGATATGACTGTAAGGCTAAATGAATTTTTTCCTAAAACAAAAAATCCAATGATAATAATTAACTGTGGTGGTTTTACTAAGAATAATTTTTTCAATATTAATTTGAGAAATAAATATTATAATTTACTAATAGATTCATTCCGTAAGTTGAACCATAAGGGTACAATGCTATTGCCGCAAAATATGGCTCCTTTCCCATGGCATTTTGGTGGCCAGAGATATCAAAACTTGTTTATGAATCCGGATGAAATAATAAAATTTTCAAAAAATTCTAAGCTATATATCTGTCATGATATATCTCACTCACATATGGCATGTAACTACTTTAATTGGAATCATTTAGATTATACGAAAAAAATAGCTAAATATGTGAAACATTATCATATTGCTGATGCATCTGGTGTGGATGGAGAAGGTATTCAAATAGGAGAGGGTACCATAGATTTTAAAAATATTTTAAAAATCATAAAAGATAGTTTTTCCGGACAATCATTTATTCCTGAGATATGGCAAGGTCATAAAAATGACGGGGAAGGCTTTTGGATAGCGCTTAAAAAACTAGAAAATAAATTATAATGACTATAATCAAAGAATTACGAGATAAATAACAATGCTTTATTTTGTTGCTCATAAAACAACTCTTAGGCTAAATAGCTAATATATTATATATGGTAAATGCGTTTATTACAGTTAGATCAAAATCTACAAGACTACCTAGAAAATGTTTCTTGCCCTTTGGAAGCCAGACTGTATTGGAACATGTCATTCAACGAACACTACATAATAGAATTAGGCCAATAATATGTACTACAAATAATAACGAAGATAAAGATATTGTTGGGTTAGCAAAAAAATTTAATGTCGATTATTTTTGTGGTTCAGAGATAAATAAATTAAAAAGATGGAATGATTGCTGTTCTCACTTTGGAATTTCTTCCTTTCATACAATAGATGCTGATGATCCTTTTTTTTGCGCAGATGAAGTAAAAAGAAGTTATGCCTTTTTAACGAAAGGTTTTGACATGATAACGCCGTCACCATCATCGTCTAATGGTGGCGCTACTGTTGGATATTCTCTAACTTCAGAGATTATCAAACGTGCTTGTAAAAAAATTGATGAACATACTGATACAGAAATGATGTGGAGTTTTTTAGAAAAGATAGAAGGAATCAAAATACATAAACTTGATGATCCAAAAGATTATATTATTAAAGAAAGAATGACATTAGACTATCAGGAAGATTATATAAAATTATTAGAAGTGCTAAAACTTGTTGGCCCTTTAGCAACTAGAGGTGAAGTGTCAGATTGTTTGCATCAAAACCCTCAGTTGAATGATATAAACTCTTCTAGAAATGAAGAGTGGAAAAAAAATCAAGATGATAAATCACTCAAGTAAGGTTTATAGAGTGATAGGAATATATGTTAATATATTATAATTATTTGTATGGAGTATTATGATGGCTAACCCTAGCTGGAGATTTCAAGGAAATGAAATGAAGTACTTAGAAGAAGTACTGGAAACAGGCTTTAAAGCGGGAGCTGATGGTGCATTTAGCATGCGACTAGAAAAAGCTTTTGCTGAGAAATATAATGTACCTTATGCAGTAGCGTTTAATTCAGGCACAACGACAATGCATGCTGCTCTTTTGGCGCTTGGTTGTGGGGAAGGGGACGAAGTTTTAACTCCAGCACTAACACCATTAATGTGTGGGCTTGCACCTCATTATACTGGTGCTACCCCTGTATTTGTTGATTCTGATCCCGATACTTTTTTAATGGACCCTAATGATATTAGAAAGAAAATAACAAAAAAAACGAAGGTTATTTTGGTTACTCATATGTATGGTGCTGTCTGTGATATGGATCCAATCTTAGATATTGCCAAAGAAAATGGTTTAAAAATATTAGAGGATTGCGCCCAATGTCATCTTGGTAAAGACGATAAAGGAAGATTAGCTGGAACAATTGGGGATGTGGGCAGTTGGAGTTTTGAGAATAGCAAACAACTCACTTGTGGGGATGGTGGAATCATAACTTGTCATGATGAAAATTTAGCTACAAGAATTAGAAAACTTGGTGGCCTTGGTTTTAAATCATTAACGGCAACTAGTGGCAGAGTCAGAACAGATAGAGATAAGCTTCAGAATCCTGATTGGGATAGATTTGAGATTATTGGTTATAACTATAGAATGAATCAAATGGCTGCTGCTGTTGCCTTAGCTCAAACTGAAAGAGGCGAAAGTTTCATTGATCTTAGAAGGGCTATGGGTAACGGCTATAGGTCTTTACTAAAAAATTCAAAATTCTTAAAACCTCAAAAGGTAAACTTAGGATACCAGCATACTTTTTATACTTTTTCTGCAAAATATATCGGAGAAAAACAAGATGTTTCCTGGGAAGACTTTAGAAAAAAATATATGTCTTTTGGTGGAGATGGTATTTATGCTGCCTCAAAACTTTTGCATCAAGAGCCAGCTTTTAAGAATAATAATATTGGTTATGGAGAAACACCTATTGCTGTTGAATTGCAAAAAAAACTAATGAACTTTACCACTAATCAAGCCAATGAATCTGAAAGAACTATTCAGTTAGAAGCTCTTGATAAAACTCTTTCATATTATGGGGACAAATAACTAAGCTTTATGTATTATCTTATTGAATGAATGTATTAAACCAATATAAACTTGACAAAGAGTTAGCTATTATTACAGGCGGAGCTGGGCTACTTGGTGTACAGCATTGCGAAGGTTTGTTAGAAGCAGGAGCACAAGTGATTGCTGTTGATATTGACATATCATCTAAAAAACTAGAAGACCTTCGGAACTCATATAAAAAAACTTTTAATTTTTATAAATGTGATATTTCAAAAGAGTCAGAAATTGTTAAATTAAAAGAAACTATTTATAAAGACTATGAGCGACACCCATCTATACTGATTAATAATGCTGCTATAGACTCCAAGCAAGAGGTAAAAGGCGGAAGAAATTCGTCTAGACTGGAATCATTTGACATTGATCAGTGGAATAAAGAAGTGGCTGTTGGTTTAAGCGCTGCAATGATATGTGCTAAGCATTTTGGGATTGAGATGGCCAATGAAAATAAAGGAGTTATCTTGAATATTTCATCCGACCTAGGTTTAATTGCTCCCAATCAATCTCTATATGAATCTAAGCATCTAGAAGATCAACCGCAAGATGTTAAACCCGTAACTTACTCTGTTATCAAACATGGACTAATAGGTCTAACTAGATACATTTCCACCTATTGGGCAAAAAATGGCGTTAGATGCAACGCTCTTGCTCCCGGCGGCGTATATAATGGACATTCTGATGAATTTGTTTCCAAGATCAATAATCTTATACCGCTAGGAAGAATGGCCAAAATTGATGAATATAAAGCAACAGTAGTATATATGTGCAGTGATGCAAGCAGTTACATGAATGGATCTGTTATAAGTATTGACGGAGGTCGTACTTCTTGGTAAAAAGTAGACATCTTGCTATAAAGCTTAAATTTAATGAATAGCCTAATATTCTGTAAAAAAACTATATTCCAAAGATTTTTTTTTTGGATGAACAGGTATGTAAGTAATACAAATCTATCGGCCCCCATCCCTGAGAAGAATATTCTTAAAGAAGATATGCTTGATGATATGGACAATAGCCTAATGGAGTATAACTCCTCTCTTCTAGAAGAGATATTATTAGATAAACTGTTAGATGAGCGCGTTACTAAATATTTAGGGAAATACTATACCAGTCAGCAGATAAGAGATATTTTTGGGAAAAGAATTATTTTTGAAACTAAGAAGATACTAAGGTCCTTTAAATATGCAGAAACTGCAGCAATTAAAAGCCAGATACTTTCTTCGTTGTATATTTGGCCAGAAGATTTTAATTATTCAATATATAAGGAATTAAACAAACTTGGTAAGCTTCCCAGGAAAATAAAGATAGTAAAAATTGCAATATTATTAAATGTAATTAAAGGGATTTTTAAAAAGATATATTTCTCGGCACAATCATTTATTTTTTTGGAAAAATCTCTTATATGTAAAAAAATATCCAATAATCATTCAGTAGAGTATAAATATATCATTCATATGGACGAAGGATTAAAGGCTTGGAATTTAAATTCTGATCAATTTATTATAGATGGTAAATCAATAATTAAAGATGAAGTGCTCTTTATAAATTCTCAAAAGAAAGATGAGCCATGGGTAGGTGAGTACAAGGGCAATGGATCTGCTGTTCTTAATTTTAATAAATTACCATCTTTAATTGATAAGATGGATTTATTGAAAATATATCTTGAATATTTTATATTTAGATTCAGGATATTAAATCTAATATCCAGAAAAAGTTTCTTATCAAGTGAATTATATTACCTTTTCAAAGAGAATTTTTTATGGAAAATATTTTATAAGCGTTATGATATTAAGAAGGCGATTAGCTTTATGATAGCCAGAAGTATTACAGAATCAGTTATTCATCAAAAAATGTGTACAGAAACTATTTTTGTATATCTTTCTGCAACAGAAAATATTTTGAAAGACATAGAGGCTCCTGAAGTCAGTCACTGTCATGATTATACTCATATGTATTATGATAAACTGGTGACAAATAAAATATCTGCCAAATGGATGCATACTTTACAAAATAATATAAAAAATACATCCCACATAGGCCCAATTTTTTCGGATAGTATAATAAACTCAAAAAAAATTAAATCAGATTTAATAAAAAAGATCAACATTAAGAATTATAAAAATATAATCTCATATATAGATGTGCCAGCAGGATTGTATTCGGTGCTGAATATTGAATCTTATAAGACTCTTATTGAATCACTTTTATCATTATCAAGGAAGTATCCAAAGAATTGCTACCTATTCAAAAGTAAAAAATCATATTCAGAGATAGAGAGCTTGTGCGACAACGAACTAAAGGTTTTAATGAGTAAAATTATATCAATGGCAAATATAATTTATATAAATAATACTAATTTATCAATATATGAAGCAATAGGTATTTCTGATTTTACAATATCTGGGCCAAGATCGTCAGTAATATATGAATCACTTCATGCTCGTCAGCCTACTATCTGTTATGGCATATCAAACTCTCTCCCAAGAAGATCGATGTATAATAAAATACCAAAATGTAATGCATATAATGAGAATGAACTTTTTGAATTACATGACTATTGGGAGGCTAATCATATGTCCGCTGATCTTGATGTATATTTTTCTAAAATTGATGTTATTCTTGGCACTAGTTCAGGTGAAGCCACTAACTTTCAGAAACTAAGAGATGTAATAAATTGCAGTAAACAAGAAGGTATTGGGTGAAATATCATGAAAATATATTTGGGAAGCTTATTATATGAGGAATAAAAAAACATATCAGTTTATTGAGAATAATTTTTCAATCAATAGGATTATCAAGAAGATTATTTCCGTGGTATTGTTCCCTTTAAAATATGCACTTCCTAAGAAATATATAATATTTAGCGGGACTACTAATTATAATTATAATGGTAACAGTAGATATTTATTTGAATATTTGTCAAAAAACTCAACCTATGATGTTTATTGGTTTACAAGATCAAAAAAAATACAAGAATACTTAGAAAAAAATGATTTCCATTGCCTTACCTATGCAAATCCTTTTAAACTCATAATATATAGCGCAATGGCTAAGATTATTTTTAATGATGGTGATAGTTATTTTAACTTATTTGGGTTATCTGATACAAAAATGACATGCAAAATATGTTTATTTCATGGTTATGGACCTAAAACCACATTAGTGGTTTCAGAAAACCTAGAAACAAAAAACTTTAGGTTACGTAGGATCAATAAATTTAATTTTGTTAACTTTACATCAAATTATCTTGCAGATGAAATTTCTTATAAAATTTTTAATCTCCCAAGGAAAAAATCTATTGTATTAGGTTCTCCAAGAACCGATGACTTTTTTGATAAAAATCTGTCAGATAATTCTCGCTATAAAAAAGAAATGCTAACATCTTTTTTTGGCGATAAGGTTAATCAGAATTCCAAGGTTATTCTTTATACTCCTACTTGGCGGCCATATAATTATAATTTACCATTGATGACTATCAAAGGTTTTAACGAGAAACTATTCAATGATTATCTTGAAAAAAATAACATATTTTTAATTTATACTACGCATTCCGTGCAAAGACCAAGTTCATTTCTAAAAAATACTAAGAATATTAAATATATTGACGAATCATTTCATTTATATGATACAAATGAAATGATGCTAGAAACCGATATACTTCTTAATGATTATTCTACTACATCAGTGGAATTCAGTATTCTTAAAAGGCCTCAAATATTTTGTATGCCTGATTATGACGAATACAATACTACTAAAGGCTTTATTGATGATTATAAAAAGACAATGCCTGGTGATAGTTTCGATGATATCCATAATTTTTTTAGTTTACTGGATAAAATAATAGACAATGAATCACAATATGTTGAAAACTATAAAAAAGAAAGAGAATATTTGTTGGATAAATACTATAATTTATCAAATACAAAATCTGTAGAAAATTATAATATTTTTCTAAAAACTATAATGGGTGTTAATAAGAATTATGAAGAATAAAAAAGTATATGCTGCCATGAGTGTTGACCTCATACATGAAGGACATATTAATATAATTAAAGAGGCATCTAAGTTGGGTGTTTTAACGATAGGTCTTCTGACCGATAAAGCTATAGCTAGTTATAAAAGACTACCTTATATGCCATATGAAAATAGAAAAATAATTATTTCTCAAATAAAAGGTGTCGATAGCGTAGTTTCTCAAAATACTCATGAATATACGGAAAACCTTCTTAAACTTAAGCCTGATTATGTCGTGCATGGTGATGACTGGAAAGAAGGATCTCAAAAAAAAGTAAGACATGATGTAATAGAGACTTTAAAAGGCTGGGGTGGTGAGTTGATTGAAATACCTTATACGAAAGATATTTCCTCCTCTATATTAAATCAAAATCAAAAAGAATTGGGCACTACACCAAATATAAGGTTGTCCCTTTTAAGACGACTATTGAATGCCAAATCATTGATTAGACTAAATGAAGCTCATAATGGATTATCTGGCTTAATAACTGAAAAAACAAAAGTTATGGCAAATGGGCAAGAAATTGAGTTTGATGCAATGTGGTCTAGCAGCTTAACTGATTCAACGGCAAAGGGTAAGCCTGACATAGAAGCAATTGATATGACTTCTAGAATGAATACTGTTAATGATATTTTTGAAGTTACAACCAAACCTATGATATTTGATGCAGATACAGGTGGAAAAATCGAACACTTTTCTTTCACAGTCAAATCGTTAGAAAGATTAGGGGTTTCAGCCGTAGTCATAGAAGATAAAATTGGTCTCAAAAAAAATTCTCTATTTGGAAATGATGTGAAGCAAACACAAGATAGTATTGAGAATTTCCAACATAAGATATCTGAAGGAAAAAAGTCTCAGGTAACTGATGATTTTATGATTATTGCAAGAATTGAAAGCTTGATACTTGAGGCAGGCATGGATGACGCACTCTTAAGGTCTGAAAGATATATTGAAGCTGGCGCTGATGCTATTATGATTCATAGCAAACATAAAGATCCAGATGAAATATTTGCATTTTGCAAAAAATATAAATTGTTAGATAATGGAGTTCCACTAATGGTCGTGCCTTCAAGTTTTAATAGCGTTAGTGAGGATGAATGGCAGGAGAGAGGAGTTAACATAGTATGTTATGCCAATCATATGTTACGTAGTGCATATCCAGCCATGTTAGATGTTGCCAAATCTATTTTAATAAATAAAAGGTCATTTGAATCTAATGATAAATGTATATCCATTAATGAAATACTAAACCTGATACCTGGCACAAAGTAATGATAAAACCTCAATTGTTTTTTCAATATCTTAAAAAAGAAGGCATTGATTTTTATACCGGCGTACCAGACTCATTACTAAAAGATCTCTGTTTTTATATATCTGATTATAGCAAAGAAAATAAGCATATTATTGCTGCAAACGAAGGCAGTGCTTTGTCCATCTCTATTGGTTATCATATAGCTACAAATAATGTACCGGTTGTTTATTTGCAGAACTCAGGTCTTGGTAACCTAATTAACCCATTATTATCTTTAGCTGACAAGGATGTTTATTCTATACCCATGTTATTGATAATAGGCTGGAGAGGCAAGCCAGGACTCAAGGATGAGCCTCAACATAAAAAAACAGGCCGTGTCATGCTAGATATGCTTAAGTCAATGAAAATACCTTACAAAGTAATTAACAAATCAAACAAACCTGAAAAAATTAAAGCTATTACCGGCCACTTAATCAATAAATCTAAAAAAAATAACTCTCCAGTAGCATTGATTGTAGAAAGAGATACATTTGAAAAATATAAGCTTAAAAATATAAATAAAAAAAAATATCCATTAGTTAGAGAAAAGGCTATCAATATAATTATGAATTATATAGGTCTAAAAGATGTGATAATTTCAACAACTGGGTTTACCTCTAGAGAGTTATATGAATATCGAAAAAATAATAATCAAGACCATGGCAGAGACTTTTTAACAGTTGGAGGAATGGGGCATGCAAGTCAAATTGCATTAGGTATTGCATTGCACAGTAAGAATAAGTCTATTTATTGTTTTGATGGTGACGGGTCAATTATCATGCATATGGGATCTTTATCAACTAATGGGAATATTAAGTGTGCCAATCTTAAACATATTGTTTTTAACAATGGCTCTCATGAATCTGTTGGCGGTCAACCAACAACAGCGCATGAGTTTAATATTAAAAATATTGCTAAAAATACGGGGTATGATTTAACGCTATCTGCTAACAATGAGAAGCAACTTAAAAAAGCCATCGTAGAAATTAAAGAATATAAAGGGAGTTGTTTTCTAGAAGTAATGATATCAAATGGAACTCGTGCAGACTTAGGCAGACCAAGCTCATCTCCTCAAGAAAATAAAAAATTGCTGATGAGTTTTTTAAAGAAGTGAAACAAAAAATAATTTTCACAAGTAACTTAAAAGATAAACTTTTTAATATAGTTACTAAATTAAAACCCTCAAAAATTTTATTCGTAACAGCTAATAAATCATTTATAAGGTTAAATATTAAATCATTAATAGAACCAATTACAAATAAATATATTTCAAAGAGATTTTTTGGTTTTGACAATAATCCCAAGTTGACTGATGTTAATAAAGGCATTAAAGTTTTAAAAGGTTTTCAGCCGGATATCATTATTTCTATAGGAGGGGGTAGTGTTATGGATATGGGTAAACTCATCAACATATTATCTCAAAATCCAAAGTATAAAGATCTTATACGTAATAATTCTAATTTTAAGATCTCAAAAATACCATTGATAGCTATACCAACTACATCGGGTACTGGTAGTGAAAGTACATCATTCTCAGTCATATATATTAATAATAAAAAATATTCTGTGTCAGACATGAGTATGCTTCCAGATTATGCGCTCATTGATACTTCTCTCAGCAGTACAATGAGTAAAAAATTAAGAGCGTCATCTGCTTTTGATGCATTTTCTCAATCCATAGAATCTTATTGGTCAATAAATTCAACAAAAGCATCTAAAATCTTATCTATTCAAGCAATAAAATTAATCCATACCAATCTAATCAAGTCTCTTAATAATGATAAAAGCGCAAGAACAGCTATGGCGAAGGCAGCAAATCTTTCGGGTCAAGCCATTAATATCACAAAAACTACAGCTCCTCATGCTTTGTCATATCAAATTAGTACTAAGTATGGTTTGCAGCATGGACATGCTGTTGCATTAACTCTTGGAAAATTTTTTATACTTAATTATCCCCAAAATGATATTAATATCTCTGATAGAAGAGGGCATAAATTCGTTATGAGTACAATGAAATCATTATTTAATGCTTTAGGTGTCAAATCTTCAAAAGAAGCTTCAGATTATTGGTATAACTTAATGAAGAAGACAGGTTTAGAGCCAAACATCAATATAGCATGCTCATTAACTAAAAATGATCTGCTTGGAATTATTAGAGGCGTAGACCAGTTTAGGTTAAAAAATAATCCGATCAAAGTTACAGATAAAGATATGCTTGGAGTATTTTGGGATAAATAGAAATAATGAATAATATCTTTTACGATTCAATTAATTTACTGTTCACACTTGACTCTTATTTGTTAGAGGTAATTGGTTTGTCTTTATATATATCATTATCAGCTCTAATCATATCAATTTTAATATCTTTGCCTATTGCCTCAATACTTTCAATCAAAAATTTTACCGGAAAAAGCTTTATAACAATTATATTTAATTCATTAATGAGTTTGCCCCCTGTCGCCGTAGGAGTTATTTTATACATCTTAATCTCTTATAATGGTCCTCTCGGGCATCTTGAATTACTATATACTCCATCAGCAATGATATTCGCTCAAACAATACTTGTAATACCAATAATCATATCTTTGTCTAAGGATTCAATGGATAGTTGTTTGAACTATTATAGGGATTATTTTTTATCGATAAATGCTAATTTTATTTCTATTATGAAAACAATTTTATGGGAAGTCCGATATAAGCTTCTTATCAATATATTGGCTGGACTAGGACGAGCATTATCTGAAGTTGGCGCTATCATCATAGTAGGTGGAAATATTGACCATTTAACTAGAGTTATGACAACTAGTATCGTCCTTGAAACCTCTAGAGGTAATTTAACAAAAGCATTAGGATTAGGTATCAGCCTTATACTTATAGCTTTGTTAATTAATATAATATTGTCACTAATTAAAAATAAAGAGTTAGAGGGCAATAGTGAATACTAGTCTCAGTTTTGAGGATGTCTCATTTGCCTATAAAAAGAAGATAATCTTGCATGATATTAATATTAAATTGAGTAAAAAAGGTATATCTGTAATATATGGTGAAAACGGAGCAGGGAAGACAACTTTGTTAAGATTGATGTCTGGCATATTGCAATCAAATAAAGGCAATGTCTATTATTGCAGCGATTTTAAACCAAGTTTCATTTTTCAAAAACCAATTTTACTCAGAAGAACTGTCGAGGATAATCTATTACATATACTTATGATTAATAATAATATGTCAAAATCTGATGCTCTTTCAAAAGTCAGAGATATATTATCCAAATATGGTCTAGCCGATATATCCAAAGAGTATGCTTTTAAACTATCTGGGGGGCAACAACAAATGGTTTCAATCTTAAGATCATTAATAGTAAAACCAAATATTTTATTTTGTGATGAACCAACAAGTAATTTAGACAAGAAGAATAGGTTATTAGTTGAAGAAATATTAAGAGAAAAATCAAGAACGAATAAAATAATATTAGTTACACAAGATGAAATACAATCTAAAAAAATGGCAGATGAAGTTTATCATCTTGCGGATATGAAATTAAAAATAAAATGAATAGGGTTAATACGAAAAAAATTATTCTGATGCTTAGCCTGTTATTTTTAAATACGAGCTTATCTTACTCAGATGAAACGCATGATAAAAAACTAATTATTCAATCGACTACCTCTACAAGAGATTCTGGATTTTATAATTTTATTTTACCAGAGTTTGAGAAACATTATAAAATTAAAGTAAAGGTTGTAGCATATGGAACTGGGCAGGCAATCAATAATGCTAAAAATTGTAATGCTGATATTTTGATAGTACATTCCTTATATGATGAGATTGATTTTGTGAAAAATGGATATGGAATTGATAGATCTGATTTAATGCATAATGATTTCATTATAATAGGACCTGAAAATGACCCACTAAACATAGCATCTCAAAAAGATGTAAAAAATGCTTTTAAAAAAATCCTATTAAGGGAAAGTTCATTTATTTCAAGGGGCGATGATAGCGGAACACACAAAGCAGAGACTAAAATATGGGAAAAAATCGAAGTTGACCCTAAAGATAGAAAATACAAGTCTTATTATGAAAGCGGGCAAGGCATGGGGGCTACTATTAATATTGCAATTGGTATGAATGGCTATACCTATACAGATAGGGCAACATGGATAAATTTTAAAAATAAAATAAATCATAAAATATTATTTGAGAAAGATCCTCTGTCGTTTAATCAATATGGAATAATACGGGTAAGCAATGAGAAATGCCCAAATGTTAATATTAAGGCATCAAAAATATTTTATAATTGGATACTATCAGACATTGGCAAGAAACTGATTAAAAAGTATAAGGTAAATAATGAACAACTATTTTTTACTAAATAATCGAATATGACAAATTCTAATGACTAGTTTATTTAAAATTAATTCAAAATTATTATTTCTTATTACAATAACTTTTCTTACATCTATGACATTGGCGGTGCTAGGAAAAGAAGAAGCTGTCTCCTGGGTGAATTTAAACAATGAATCACCAATTATGAGACATAATATATATTATACGAACATAAATGCTGACAGATCGGTATACTCGAACCCATCCACATAATTAATAACTAAACCCTACCCATATAACTAATAATGGTAATATAAGAAACTTATGAAAAAAATACTCAAACATCTAATTAAAAAACTTGGCTACAGTGTAGTCAAAGAAAATTCTATCAAGTATGACATAGACTATGATCCTAGGTTTATCAGTGAATTTGAGACACTTGAACCTAATACAGCAACTAGCATAGAGAGGATGTATGCCCTGAAAGAAGCTGTGAAGTATATTGTTTCCAACAATATAGATGGTGACTTGGTTGAATGTGGTGTTTGGAAAGGTGGCTCATGTATGTTGATCGCTCAAACATTATTGGAATGTGGTGAAAGCAATAGATTACTATGGCTTTATGATACTTTTGATGGGATGACAATGCCTACGGATGATGATATTGAGAAAGAAACTGGTGTTAAAGGTGATGATTTATTAAAGAATATAGAGAAGAATACCGATAAATATAATATGTGGGCATATGCTCCTGAAGATCTAGTTAGAGAGAATATGCAATCGACCAAATATCCACCCGATAACTTAAGATATATCAAAGGAAAGGTTGAGGAAACCTTGAATGAAGCAAAGCCAGGAACAATAGCCTTGCTGCGACTTGATACTGACTGGTATGAGTCTACGAAAGCAGAAATGCAAGTTCTCTACCCTCTTATAGCTAAGGGAGGCGTGCTTATAATAGATGACTATGGCCACTTTGAAGGAGCTAGAAAAGCTATAGATGAATACTTTGAGAGTATTAATGAACAACCACTTATGCACCGTATAGATTATACCGGTAGAATGATTATCAAGAAATCTTGATATAAATAAGAAGCTCAAAATATATAATGTTCAATTCAGATCTCCATATAACTCTAGGTAATCACCTATTCCCTCCAAAGTATCTTAAAAAAATAGACTCGAAAGTTATATTTATGAGAGAAGATATGGGTCTCTGTACTTACCAAAAGCATCATAAGCAAAAAATAATACTATTTTTATCCTCCATGAGATCTTATAAAGATGAACTGGAAGAAGCAAATTATAAAGTACACTATGAATATATAAATATTGGTATAACAGATACTTATATAGAATCCTTAATAAAGTATATAAAGAGTAATAAGGTAAAAAGAGTAAGTATTTTTGAAATAGAAGATAAATGGTTTGAGGAAGAAGTCAATCAGATTAGAAGTCATGTTGATGAGTTGATTGTTGTAGATACACCAATGTTTATAACAACCAAGAGTGAATTTAAGGCGCTCTGCCCTGTCAGAAAACAACCAAAATATAGGATGTCTGACTTCTATGCAAATTGTAGGAAAAAGACACAGATTTTAATGGAGAATGATAAGCCAATAGGTGGAAAATGGTCTTTTGATAAGGAAAATAGAAGAAAAATACCGGCAAACATAGAAGTTCCAACATATATTCAACATGAGCAGACAAATTATACGAAAGATATTAAAATCTATGTTGAGAAGCACTTCCCATCGCATTATGGAAATTCTGATGATTTTAACTACCCCACAACAAGAAAATCAGCTATGAAATCTCTGGATTATTTTCTAAAAAATAAAATCTCTAAATTTGGAGATTATGAGGACTCGGTAGACGAAAGATCATTTGCTTGGTTTCATTCTATTCTCAGCCCTCTTTTAAATATTGGACTACTTACTCCTGATGATATTATATTTAAAATCAAGAGTATAAAAGGTATTCCAATTAACTCACATGAGGGTTATATAAGACAAGTTATTGGCTGGAGAGAATTTATGAGGGGTGTATACCAAGCTGAAGGTGATTTGATGCAGAAATCAAATTTTTTTGGTAATAAAAGGAGAATGAAGGATAGCTGGTATAAAGGTGAAACAGGCTTATATCCATTAGATTATAGTATTAAGAGCACCCTAAAGCATTCATATGCCCATCATATCGAGAGATTAATGATCCAGGCTAACATAATGAATTTATGCGGGATTCATCCAAAAGCTGTATATAACTGGTTTATGGAAATGTATATAGATTCTTCAGACTGGGTTATGACTCCTAATGTATATGGCATGGGTTTATTTGCTGATGGTGGGATTTTGGCAACAAAACCATATATCTGTGGATCAAATTATATGATAAAAATGATGAATTTTAAAAAAGGTTCCTGGTGCGATATCTTAGATGGATTGTTCTGGAGATTTATTAATAATAATAAAAAATTTTTTAAAGAGAATGCTAGACTCAGTATGATGGCAGTTATTTTAGATAAAATGGAAGAAGAAAAGAAACTACGTATATTTTCTTTAGCTGAAAAATTTATAGAGGAGAATACCTACAACAAATGATTAAAGTCTTGTTTAATGATAAATGCTCTATTTGTTCTAAAGAAATCAACCATTATAAAAATTTAAAAGTTGAAGATATAAATTGGTTGGATATAAATGACTTAGCAGTGGCAACTAAATTATCTGGAAAGAGTCATAAAGAATTATTGAGGCGCTTACATGTAATTAGAGATGATAGAGTTTACTCAGGAGTAAGAGCTTTTGTAATAATGTGGGATTCAATTCCAAGATATAGGTGGTTATCCAAAATAATATCCTTCCCCGTGATATATCATATATCTATACTTCTCTATGAGCTTATAGCGATAGTTTTATATTTAAAAAACTACTCTCAAATCAATGAAAAAAAATGAGCTGCCAGAAAAACTTTGTCCAGTATGTAACCGGAAATTTCAGTGGCGGAAAAAGTGGGAAAAAAACTGGGAAAGAGTTAAGTATTGTTCAAAAAAATGCTCTTCTGCAAAACTATTCTGACTCCATTTTTCTAA
>Ga0209711_10002151_pt1 | contig 18140 bp, 19 predicted proteins | sample ArcticOcean_MG_C_7_FD_187441 | JGI IMG/M metagenome (GOLD analysis project Ga0209711, IMG submission 187441) | Marine microbial communities from western Arctic Ocean - ArcticOcean_MG_CB11_88 (SPAdes) (version 2) | ecosystem: Environmental > Aquatic > Marine > Oceanic | place: Arctic Ocean... | reverse complement strand
CGTTCCTGCAGAACGCTTTGACGTTGGTGAAGATTACACACTAAAGGTGAAGGGCGCCCCTATTATGGCATCATTCACTCGTGTCGGTGGACGTTATGTTTACGACCCTTCAGAAGAGGAAGAACTTGGTGGCGATGAACGCATTCACATCACTCTAGGAGACAATGGTCACCTCCATTCCCTACAAAAGGGGTTAAGAGGTGTGTTCACGCCGGCCGAATTTGCAGAGATATTCGGAGTAGCACATCAGCGATGTACTGAACTCCGAAAACTCGTAGCACTCCAGGAGGGGAACTGATTGGCAAAACGAACTCAAAAAGCAGGCGCAACAGCACGATTCGGAGCTCGGTACGGTGTATCCGTCCGACGTAATGCAGGTGCTGCATTAGCCAAAAAGACAGCAAAATACACTTGCCCAGTATGCCAATACCGCAAAGTCGGTCGACTCTCAGTCGGAATCTGGTCTTGCGGAAAATGCAATCACACCTTTGCAGGTGGAGCATGGGAACCATTCACCCGAGCATCTGATACCAACAGCCGTATTCTACGACGCTCAGTTGAAGGTGCAACCACTGCTGACATGGCATTCATCGCTCAACAAGCAGCCCTTGACTACGAACGTGCTCTTGCTGCAGGCGAGATTACTGAAGAAGAGTGAATACACTCCGAGGAGTGTTTCACATGGCAACCACTTGGTCGCTCAAACTTTCAGTTCAGTCATTGTCTTTTGCTGATACGAAGGCACTTGCTGATGCGCTAACTCCTGATGAAAAGATAAGTTGGTCTTCAAACAACGAGAGTTTTACATTTCAACTGCATGAGCATAAATCGAAGGATTTACGGGCCATGTGGAATACCAGAATGCGAGGTTTGATGGCGGTTGATTCAATCCTTTCCTCGCTTGTTGATGTGTCCGAGGGTTCATCAACCAAAACCGATTGAGAAGAACAGGTGAGAGTATGGACAATATGGAACAACTCCAAGTCGTCGTGAATGAAGTGCAAGCTGCACGTCAACAACTCGCCAATCTTCGTGCTCAAGTTCTCGAGTTAGAATCGACACTTGAGTCTGTTAAAAATCAACCTGAAGACCTTGCTTTGCACCAGCAGATGGGTGGCGTAATGGTTGAAGTTTCAGACCGAAAAGCATTACTAAAGGAATTGGAAGAAACGCTCACTACCTTGAAAGAGCACCTTGATCGCTTTACCGAAAGAGAGGCTGAACTGTTAGCAACATACAACCAATTGAAACAAATGCTTGCGGGGACTGAAAACGCATGAGTTCTGTTGAACATTCTGCTGATATCGAGTCATTTCATACTTGGCTCACTGCTGCATGCTCAAAGGGTGCAGTCCCTATTATTACTGGCAAAAACGGTGACATGGATACTATTGGCTCCGCAGTCGCCCTTTCATCTGCTCACCCCAATTTAATGGCTTGTGGATTACATTTAGGGAGAACAGCAAAAAGACTGGTCGAAGCACTTCAAGCACCTTTTCGAAAATTATCTGAGCATCAAACGGTATGGCCTCAAACACTCGGTGGCATTATTATTGTCGATGCTGCTGCTCCAGGTCAAGTCGGAATAACTCTACCAACTGGAGTCCCAGTTTGTGTTCTCGATCATCATTCAACTTGCGATTGGGATTTAGGCGAGAAAGATCTTCTTTTGCAATGGGATGTGCGAGCTACAACTCAAATTGTTGATTCTTATCTCATCAAACACTCCTCTCATTCACGTTCACTTGTCGTTCGAAAGATGCTTTTGGCAGGACTTTTGACTGATACTGGAAGATTCCGCCATGCGGACAAAGGTGCCTTTCAAACGGCAGTGGATTTGTTAACGGGTGATGATCTCGATTATGCTGCCTTCGTCGAATTCATTGAGACTGATACAACCACTCCAAGCGAACGTGGAAGCCTGTTACGAGGTTTGGAACGTGCGAAATCAATCGAATCCGGCGCTTGGAATGTCGTTCATACCTATTCTGGCACACTTGAAGGTCGTTTGGCCAGTCTCCTTCTTGGTACTGGGGCAGAAATAGCGCTTGTCAGCAGATTCCGTGATGGCGAAACACGTCTCACAGCACGTGCTTCACGACATACGACGATGAAAGGAATTCATCTTGGTGAACTCATGGCCAGTGTTGCTCAACAGATTGGTGGCGAAGGTGGCGGCCATGATGGTGCTGCAGGCTGGAGTGGTAAAACCGATAGAATTGCGGCTGAATCTTCATTCATTACCCAAGTGGCCTTGATTAAGAGGAGTGAAGATTGATGTCTGAAATAGAATTACCAACTGCTCCAGGCTATTTCATTTCACGATGGAGAGAGCAAGGACCCGTCGATATCGCTACCTTGACTGTTTGGCGCGAAGAAATGAACTGGAATACATGGTTACCTCTCGCTGAGGCTGCTTTATTTCTCGATGCTGCTGAATTGCTTGAACTGCTTGAAACAGTACTTTCACCTGCGGAAAAGGCAACCCTCTCACTCGTACGTCGACGTATGCTGGGTGATACTCGACTTCAGAATGTTATCGAAGAAGCTCTCGATGTTGCCCGCCATCCAGATACTCGTGATTTAGCACTCGAAGGTCGTCTACGCATGGAACTCGGCTTAGTAAAATATGAATCAGGTGACATTGAAGCTGCAAAAGAGGATTTGACATGGGCGGAAACTCGTTTGAAGTCAGTTGCTCTTGCAAGCAGAGATCATGATCTTTCACTGATTAACAAGGCTGCTTTGCATACTGCATGTGGGGAGGCACTGATGGCGCTGACCGTCTATTCCGAGATTCCACGAAATGGAAACCATGCTGATGAAACTATTGCTCTCTCACGCCTTGGTGCTAGCCGTATTTGTGCAGCAATTGGTCATAATTTTGATTCAGTTCGCCATGCTTGGAATGCGCATGCACATGCGTTATTGGCAAGTCAAGTTGGTATGGCTATTGAAGGCGGAGCGTTATTTCTGGATTTTTCAAGCGAAGCCATCGATGATTCTGCAGAACGAATGAAGATTCAGGTGGAAAATGCCCGACCGAGGGACGCAGGTGAAGAGGCTCGTGAAGTCAAAGTTCACCCCGATGATATCAGTGAGGTCTTTGAATGGTGCTTTTCTCATCTCCCTGAGAATCACGCTGGTAGTGACCGTCCGGACTTGAGGGCAATGGTCAGTCTTGCTCACCGATTTGATAAAATATCGCACTTTGATTCCTTGTTAAAGAATCCAGATGGTGTTGAAGATCCTATTCTTGTAGCTATTGTCCAGAATTGTATTGAGGATGTTGAACTGAAGTCACGATGGAATGTTCGACTTTCAACACTCACCATGATTTAATCTATAGACTAATGCACCATCGGTTCAAGTCAGAAAACTCTTCTCGTGTCCACTCTTTCAGAGGTGGGATTTCATTCCACCATTGGACGGAACGAACTTTCTCATCATCCACTTTCCATCTTTGTAGTTCAGATGCTTCGACAAAGACATGTGCGACCCATCCCTTAGGGTAGTAGGTTGTGTTCCATTTTTCAATAACTCCTTGGAGGCCAGTTTCTTCTTTCAATTCACGAAGTAGCGCTTCATCAGGAGTTTCTCCATCTTCTAAATGTCCACCTGGTATCTCCCAACCACGTTCTGGGTGTTCAACAAAAAGTACCTTGCCTCCATCGCCGAGGACTTGTTTTCCATGTTCTCTTGTGGTGACCCACGCTAAGACAAAAATCGGCTGTTCATTCGAACTCATCTTCTCACCTCAGAAGGCATCCTTTGCCTTCGTGACCCAGTCTTCTGCCCATACTTCACCTTGAGACACAAGCCTTCGGGCTAAGAAAAAGGCTTCAGATACATCTCCCGCATCCATTAACGATTGTAAGCGTTCAAGGTCAGGGTGGCTCGATATCAGCTCATCTTCGACAGGTATAGTTGCTTCAACTTCTTGTTCCATTGAAGAAATTCGCTGTGAAAGTTGAAGCATTTGCTCTAAAAATTGAGAACGCTTTTCGATACTTGGCGTAGTCCATGGCTTCTCTTCTTCACCCATAAGCCGCCCAGTGATTCGTTCTAAGAAGGAATCACGAACCGTTTGGTGAGGCTGCAATTGCTGTACGTGATCGTAACATGACCATGCCTCATCCATTTCTTCTCTTCGTTCATAGAGGCGACCTAATTCCATCCATAGTTCATGATTATTGGGCCGATGAGCTAACAGGTGGCGTGCAAGTTCAATGAAGAGATTTTCATGACCACCGGTTCGTATTCTCTCCAAACGCCGCCCATAAACAATGTTCGCTCTTTGGTCACTGAAATCTAAACGTCGGCAACGTTTCGCAAAGTCATCGAGTTCATTCTCAATGGAGTCTGATTCTAAAAAATTTGACCACCATGTATCGGGGTCAAGTGGGTCGCGACTGAAAGCAGCTTCAAGCAATTCAAGTCCAACCAAAAGAAAGTTGACATCTTTCAATTGGTCAATCTGTTCAGCATCGCGGCCCAATATGATAAATACGTCTTCGAGTACTGCACAGAGACCATTCCCATCTTGAACAACGACTTTAATATCAGCTAAACAACGCCAATTTCGTTCATCCGTGAAGTCATGAAGGAGTGCTTGCCGAGCATTTTGTTCTGCCCAAGCCATGTTGTCATCAAACCGGTCAGGATCTTTCGAAGCCAGTCGAGCAAACTTTTGTGCCTGACTTCGATATCGATTACCCAAATTTCGTCGGGGATGTTGCAAAAGGTCTGCACTGTCCCCAACCATGTAACTCTCACCTTCTCTCTACATTCAATATCTTCGTCGTACTGATCATTGTACGGACATGAAACCATCATGGTCAACATTCCATGGTAAAGTTGCATCAAAACCAACTTTGGAAGTGAGTCCATCCGTATCTCGAGACGGGTCCAATGAACTGCCTTTTTGATTGGATAGAATGATTGTATCCTTATCCGGTTGCCATCGGGTCACCATTGCCCACTCGACACGAACAGGATCTCCAATATCCACATCTTCATCAACAATAGTGACCATCTTCATACTTCGATGGCCTGCTAGAGCGGCTTGTATAGCATTGAAGGGGTCTTCTTGTTTGGTCTTTCGAATTTTTATGACAGCTGCTAACCAACCGCATCCACCTTCAGTCATGTGAACATCGAGGCATTCACACACTTCATTCACAGCAGCTTTGATTGTTGGAGCACGAGGCAAACCCATCAAGGTCTTGTGCTCAGCCTCACCTGGTATGAGTGCGTGAAATATTGGATCATCGCGGTGAATCACGCCGTCAATCTCGATAACGGGTTCTTGTCTAACATCATCAACTGTTCCTGTAATGTCGACATAGGGCCCTTCATCATCATCTTCATTGGTGATTCGACCCCATAAAACATATTCAGCATCCGCAGGTGCGAGGATTCCATTTGGCATTCGAGTCAACCGGAGTGGCTTTCCATACAACTTTTCATGAAGCGCTGCTGCTATGGTTAATTCATCGATATTATCATCAAATGACATTGCTGCGGCAAGAAGAACAACGGGATCAGGTGCATTAACAATAGCAATCTCTACTTCTCTTCCTTCCTTACGGGCGTTCATTGTCATTGTTCGTAGATGCCTTGGAACCAAACGGACAACCAAATGGTTTGGGTCGCGAACGAACTGTCGATGGAAGGACATGTTACGAATTCCCTCATCTTCAGCAATAATGACACTTGCTGAGGAATATCGCCCACGGTCTTGAGGCCAATGATGCGGAAATGGGAGTTTGGTAATGTCAACAGATTCTTGCATGTTATCGAAACATTCAGCTTCAGAAGCATCAACGATTACCGGTTCGCTAGGGTTTTGCATTGCCCAACCTAAGGTGTCAATGTATTCTTCCGGAGAGATCCCGATCGCTGCACAAAGTCGGTCACGTGTCAAAATATTAATTGCAGCGCGATGACCAGGACTTTCGGGAATATCAGTGAACAATGTGAGTTCATGATGGCTGGCACGCGAGTGTTTCCACATGCCATGAATAAGACTGGTTGGGTTCGATTCTTCGGTGGCTGCACCGAGGTGGTCACGAAAGGCCATACCTTTGCCACAAGGGTTCATCGCTTGAACCTTGTTTAAGCCACAAGTAGCAATTCCTTAATTTTTGGATATAATGATACTTATTATCGGATGATTTCATCTCGCAGTCTACAGAATTGTTCAACTCATTGACACTGACTATGAGGGTCGTTTTAAATAGGGGATTCAAGTGGGCGAAGTGCTTCAATGCGGTGATTATGATGGGTAGAGGACTCTTCGCAGGTGCTAAAATGGCCAAGGACCGTCAAAAGTTTCGTTGGTCAGACCGTCGATATAAGAAGCGTATGCTCAAGTTGCGAGCAAAGCACGATCCTCTTGCGGGTTCCACTCAAGCGAAGGGTATCGTCATCGAAAAAGTCGGTATCGAAGCGAAACAACCGAACTCGGGTATTCGTAAAGCTGTCAAAATCTCTCTCATTAAAAATGGAAACAAACTCACCGCTTTCGCTCCTGGCGATGGTGCGATCAACTTCATCGATGAACACGATGAAGTGATGGTTGAAGGTATTGGTGGACGCATGGGTCGTTCATACGGAGATATTCCTGGGGTCCGTTACAAGGTCATCCAAGTCAACGGCGTTTCATTGAATGAAATGGTCCGTGGCCGAAAAGAGAAACCTATCCGCTGAGGTGTTTGAATATGTCTGAATCAGAAACCGTAGTCGAAGAGGAAGTAGAAGAAGTCGTTATCGAGGAAGTCCGTCCTATTGCAGGAATCGGAACCCTTGTGTTTGGAAAGTGGGATGTTTCTGACATCACATGTAAAGATCCAGGGCTTGCACCTTACATTAATCTCACAACCGTCGGTGTTCCTCATTCAGGAGGACGTCACGCAAACGCTTGGTTTGGTAAAGCCAAGTTATCAGTCGTGGAACGATACATCAACAAACTCATGCGCTCAGGCCCTTACACTGGTAAGAAGCAAGGTGCAATGAAAGCTTTTGAAGCTGCACTTGATAAGATCGCAGAAAAGTCTGGCGAAAACCCTTTGCAAGTCTTTGTCAACGCTATATGCAACGGCGCTCCAATGGAAGAAATCACTCGAATTAAGTTCGGTGCAGTCTCTCAACCAAAGGCAGTCGATGCTTCACCTTCTCGTCGCCTCGACGTCGCTCTTCGCAATCTTGCAATCGGCGCTCATCAAGGCACCCATAAGTCGAAGCGAACTTTGACCAACTGTATCATCAATGAGCTTTCAAAGGCTGGTTCAGGCGATGCTACTTCTTACGCAGTTGCTAAGAAGGAAGAATTGGAACGGATCGCATCCTCTGCTCGTTGAACTGAATACACCGTATTCATCTCGAACTTTTACGACGTTTGCGAACGCCTTGAATCGTTCACTGTCGCTGCGCTTCGTATCTTCGTAGCGAGTCACTTAAGAACCCCTTTCCGGTGGCCGATATTGACGAGAAGTCACAGGTGATTCCATGGGCCGAAAGGAAGACAATATTAACAAAGCAACAGAAGTCATGCATATTTTACCTCAGATTCGTAATTTATGTATCGCAGCACACATTGACCACGGGAAAACAACCCTTTCTGACAACCTCATTGCAGGTGCAGGGATGATGTCCAGCGATCTCGCTGGTTCCGCTCGTGTTCTCGATTTTGATGAACAAGAATCAGCGCGTGGAATTACAATTAACGCAGCATCCGCTTCGATGGTTCACGCCGTTGGCGGAACAGACTACCTCATCAACCTCATTGACACACCAGGTCACGTTGACTTTGGTGGCGACGTTACTCGTGCCATGCGTGCAGTTGACGGATGTTTCATTCTTGCTTGTGCAGTTGAAGGACCAATGCCTCAAACTGAGACCGTTGTTCGCCAAGCCCTCAAGGAAAAGGTCAAGCCTGTTCTTTTCATCAACAAGGTCGATCGACTCATCAATGAGTTGCAAGTGACTCCAGAAGACATGATGGCTCGTTTCACTGAAACCATCAAGAAAGTAAACCGCCTCATTGCTCAATTTGCTCCTGAAGAATTCAAGAAGAGTTGGCAAGTCAGTGTTATGGATGGTACAGTTGCTTTCGGTAGTGCTTATCACAATTGGGGAATTACTATTCCTTACATGAAGAAGTCCGGCGTGTCAATGACTGAGATTTTTGAATACTGTAACAATGAAGATCAGAAGACACTAGCAGAGAAAGCCCCTGTTCACGAAGTTCTTTTGGATATGGCAGTTACTCAGTTACCTGGACCAGTTGAGGCACAAAAATACCGTATCCCTAATATCTGGACCGGTGACCTTGAATCTCCTATTGGAAAGGCTATGATGGTTTGCGATCCTGATGCAGAACTCGCTATGATGATCACCAAGATTTGGATGGACCCTCACGCTGGAGAAGTAGCTGTAGGTCGTATATATTCTGGATCCATTACCCAAGGCGAATCAGTCTACGCGATTGGTTCTGCAAAGCCAGAACGTGTCCAACAAGTCAGCATGATGGTCGGTGGAGACCGAATTACAGTTCCTAAGGTTGTTGCAGGAAATATTGCAGCGCTTACTGGTATTCGTTCAGCCGCTGCGGGTGTTACACTTTCCCGTGACAAAGACTTCACTCCTTTCGAAGCCATTCGTCACTACTCCGACCCTGTGGTCACCGTTGCTGTTGAGCCAAAGAGTATGAAGGACCTTCCAAAGTTCATCGATGCTCTACGTTCACTTGCAAAAGCAGATGCTTCTCTACAAGTTACGACAAACCAAGAAACCGGTGAAGCACTTCTCGCTGGAATGGGTGAACTTCACTTGGAGATTACCGTCTACCGTATTGAAGAAGAACAAAACATCAAAGTGAGCGTTAGCCCACCTATTGTTGTTTACCGTGAAGGTATTCAAGGAACCAACCGTGGGCACGCGTTTGAAGGTAAATCTCCAAACCGCCACAACAGATTCTTCTTTGAAATTGAACCACTCACGCCTGAAGTTGTCGCAGCTCTTCGCTCAGGAGATCTTGGCTCGGGGACTATTCGTCCAAACGATGCAAAGGAAACTGGCCGAAAGTTCGGAGAACTCGGAATGAACAAAGATTTGATGCGTAAGATTTACGCTATTAACGGTTCAAATGTCCTTGTGAACGATACCAAGGGTATTCAAGGTCTTCACGAAACACGTGAATTGATTATCGAAGCATTCAACGGCGTCTGTGTTAAAGGACCAATTGCTGATGAACCAGTTCAAGGAATGTTTGTTCGACTCGTCGATGCAAAACTCCACGAAGACGCAATTCATCGTGGCCCTGCTCAGACAATTCCTGCAGTTCGTAACGGAATCAAGGGCGCAATGATGCGTGCTCGAACTGTTTTGCTGGAACCTATGCAGAAAGCTTTCGTTTCCGTACCAAATGATTGGCTCGGTCAAGTCACACGTGAAGTTACCAACCGACGTGGAATTATCGAAGACATGCCATCAGATGGTGAAGTCACCACAGTCATCGGTGTTCTTCCAATTGCTGAGACCTTCGGTTTCTCCAACGATATTCGTGCTGCTTCCCAAGGCCGTGCAGTTTGGAACACAGAGAATCTTGGATTCGAAATGCTACCTCCTCAATTGTTTGACAAGGTCGTTGCTCAAATTCGCACTCGCAAGGGGCTCAAGCCTGAACCTTACCCAGAATCTTACTATTCTGAGTGATTCAAATGCAAGGCTCAATTGTGGGCCTTTTTGCCGCACACCAAGGTGGCGTACCAAAGCCTTCGGTGGAAACATTACACATTATTGAAAATGGCTGTGTAGGTGACAAACAAAACGATACAAAGCACCACGGCGGTCCAAACCGTGCCGTCTGTTTGTTCAGTGAAGAAGTCCTTCAACTACTTCAACAAGAAAACCACCCGATATTCCCTGGTTCGGTTGGCGAGAATGTTCTGATGAGTGGAGTTCCTTGGGAGAACGTTCGTCCTGGGACACAACTTCACTTTAGTGACGTTATTTTGGAAATTACTTCCGATGCCCCTCCTTGCGGGACAATTAAAGAATCTTTTGAGAAGGGTCAATTCAAGCGAATTTCAGCAAAAATCAATCCACATTCAACACGTTGGTATGCGAAAGTGATCCAGTCAGGAACAGTTGTGACTGGTGAATCCGTTACGGTTAACTGATGCGCTTGAGTTGGAAATCAGTAAGTTCTCTTAGAGCTCGTAGAGAAGGTCCCTGTGGAATACGGTCAAGGCAAGCATGTGCCTTTGCATGGTATTCAACTGCTCTCTGTTTGGCATAATCAATGGACCCAGAGTTTCCAAGTGCTTCTAATGCAGCAGCGATTGCTTCATCACTGGCTTCTTCACCTTTACCCAGTGCAGCAAGAAGTGTAGTTTTGTCATCGGAATCAGGTTGAGCAAGCGCATGGATGACCATGAGTGTACGTTTACCTTGGGCGACATCTGAACCTGCGGGTTTTCCAAGAACCTCTGAGTCTGAAAGAACATCAATTAAATCATCCATTAGTTGGAAACATAATCCGACAGCGAGTCCCCAATCTGCCATGCATTCAATGGTCTCTTGGTCGGCACCTGCCATTCGTGCACCAATCTCAGCACATGTGAGGAACATGACCGCAGTCTTCCCCTCAATCATCTCGATGTAGTCTTCTTCAGATACTGCTAATTCGTCTTCAAATTCGATATCCATTTGTTGTCCTTCACTGACGCGTCGAACCATCCAAGCAATCCGATTGACAAGTGCAGCAACATCTGAAGCTTCCAATCCTTCTGCCTGAACCAGGCGTTCGAAAGCAATAGCTAACATTGCATCACCTGCATTAATGGCAGTTGGGAGGTCAAATTCAATATGTACTGCATTACGTCCTCGACGAACATCATCATCATCCATGATATCATCGTGTACAAGGGTGAAATTGTGTACTGTTTCAATTGCAGCTCCCACATCAAGCATACCCGAATGAGAATCACCTACTGCTTTACCAACGAGCCAAGGCAATGTTGCTCGAAGACGCTTTCCACCACCATGAATCAAATGCGTCATTGCTGCTGCAAGACGTTCATGACGAGATGACATCAAACTGTTCATGATTCGCTGCTCAACAAGAGGTTTGACTTCAAGAACTGAAATATCCAATCCTGCGCCTTCAGCTTCAGGTAACATATGCGTCACATCACCCATATCATGGATCTTATCGTCTGCAAGTTCAGCTAATGCCGAGCGATCTCCAACGGCATTCCACCATTCTTCATTCATGATACGAGCAGCAATACATCTGAACCAAGGAGCGATGGAGCCATTCTTTGGTTCCTCTTCAAGCAGTAATTCTTCAAGCTCCTCATAAGTGACCCAAGCAATTTCAGATACTTCATTTGGATTTAGATGGACTTCCACATCGGCTTGGGCAATCAATATGTGATCAACTTCCCGTTCAATCCATGTTTCGTTCATTCGCGCAGAATAGCGCATTTTGGTCATGAAATGGAAATCGTCTACTGAAAAGTTAGATGGTGCAATACCGAGTTCTTGCTCAAGCTTTCGAATGGCAGCTTTTTTCACACCAATTGCATTATCCTCAGACAACTCATCCTTTGAATGAAGTGGATGAGAGCAACAGGAATTCGCCCAAACACCAGGGAACGTTACTTTGTCATCTGCCCTTCGTTGAAGAAGGAGACGCTTATTGGAGTCAAATAAAAGGACACTAAATGCTCGGTGGTAAGACCCTGCATCACGGTGTGCGGCGATTTTCGAGATTGGACCTAAGACTTCATCAGACTCAGTAACCGAGATTATTGCTTCAGCCATTAATTCCGATTGGACATCATTTGCACCAATCGAGTGAAGCAGATCTTGCTCAGAAATGGAGAGTTCCACGTTCGGCACATCTTCAATTCCATAACCTGCCATGTCGACCCCACTCTCAATGGATTCGCGCTCGCTACATGAAGGGTTCTCCGAATAATGTTGAACGAAATATAGCGATTCGTAGTTTAAAACTGACGCAGTTCACTTTTTAGCAGTAACAATCGTTCCACGGACAGGAGTGCCGAGCATAGCACCCAGCACACGTTCTGAGATTCCACCATTCACCATGAGGACTTCAATACCATGAGATGCTACATATGCCCCACGGACGGCTTTTAGGCCGATGCCTCCAGTTACATCGATCTCAGATTGGTGCGTTCCTTCAAACTGAATATCAGGAGACCAATGTTCAATCAAGTCACTGGCATTTGCATGTTCAGGGGGCACTCGAAGTAGTCCATCGACGCCCTTAATCGCAAAAACCAATCGCTTTACCTGAGGCAATTCAATTGCTAAACGGGCAACAAGGTCGTCTCCAGAAAGAATTCCAAATTGCTGACTGCCTTCGACATCAACAACATCGCCGAACGTCACATGAATTTGACCCTTATTTTGTTCCAAAAACCGGTCGAGATTACCCACGAATTCAGTACCTGTATTTTTTGCCCACAGATGTGGAGGGTGAATTACTGGAGTCATCTCATTTTGGCTCAAGGCTTCACACACATGGTCGTTGAGTTGAAGCATTTCCTTGCGAACTTGAGCGACAGCCTCGAGTTGTGATGAGCATATTTCATCAGGTTGAAAGTCTTCATTCAGCAAGAGACCTTCATGTAATTTCCAATGTTTGGCTCGCAAATGGCCAAATGATCCGGCTCCGTGGACCAATACCACATCCACATCATGTCGTAGGCAGGCCGAAACTGTTTGTGCGAGTTGATTCAACACTTGTAAATCAGGTGTGCAAAGAGATGATTTCTCAGTAATGAGGCCGCCACCCCATTTGATAATCACTCGCTCACGCATGGTACACCGAAGAGGAAATCGCACATGAGGATGCCCCTTCATTTCCAGGAAAAAAGGTAATTTCCACTCCAAGCATTGATGACCCACTGGGTGATGCCATCAATATGTCCGACGGTCCATCACTGAGCGACTTTATGCGCCATCTCCAAGCTATTCTTGAAGAATCAGAAGAAATCGGTGATCGTACAGACCGAGAATCTCGTCAACTTCAAATCGAATCTGCTATTCAAGAAGCTATAATTTTTGGAAACAGATTCCGTGAACTTAAAGATTATGGGATTGACCCATTGCACTTTGTTAAACAGAATTCTCGAGATGATGCGCCGCAACATGTTTCTAAAATTGAAACACTCAACATAGGCCAATCAGTATGCAGTGGATGCGGAAATCAACTTGAGAATGATCTCGACTTCTGCGCCTCATGTGGCGAAAAGCGGTAATCACTCTTCTTCTTGCGCTTCAAGTTCCCATTGAGCGACGATTTCCATAATAATTGGGTCATCTGCTTCAATACGGTAGAGATACTCACCTGGCATTTCATCAACAAGGAATACCGTTTTTCCAGCACGGTAAATGATGTGTCCATCGGCGATTGCTCGAACAGTATCAACTTCAAGAATAGCAGGTCGTTGAATACGAACGTGTCCTGCTTCCATGGCATTGGTGATACTTCGGGAAAGATGGATATGCTTTCGATCTCCAGTTGTGATTCCTAATTCTTTAGTCGTCTCGACTTGCTCTTCTTCACAAGGCCAATAAAGCGCCTCAGGGATTTGGTCTGTTGGAAGGTCGAGCTCAAGTTCAATTGAGTGTCCATAGGTTGCACGAAGCATTTCACCTTCGACTTGGTAGCGTCCCTTGTCATCAGCGTTAGCGATTGCTGCAAAATGCCAGCCACGCAGCCAATGATAATGTCGACGTTGCTTTGAAATAGATTCCGAAAGTTCTCGGCCATTGACCCATCCATTGATGTCCATTTCCACGTTAAACTTCTCAGGAGCGTGTCGCAAGACAAGTGCCAGCATTCGACCCAGAGAGTTCGATTCTCGGTCACTCATGATGAATTTTCCTTCTTCGTTACAGGTGGGGCAGTTAGCACCACTGAAGTGCCCGTGGGCTCTACATTGTCGTAGCATGTTTCGGGGGGAGTAGAGCGTGTTCTTAGACTCTACGGATGGTTCGAACGGAAAATAGGACTGAATTTGGTCGACCGACTCAATCAAGTGCTTGTTCATCTTGGGCGTGTCATGGTCGATGTTGCCGTTATCGGTGCTGGTCAAACAAAGTATGGCAATCACCAACTCGGCCTCAAAGCAATGTGGGCAGAGGCAGCCGAGAATGCGTTTTCCAGTGTCGACAAAGATTTCGAACCACGTCAAGTTGATGAGGCATTCATTGGAAGTGTAGCATTTGGTGGCGCACAACTCGGCAACACTGCAGCTTTACTGACTGAACATTCAGGATTAGATGGAATTCCAGTACGACGTGTAGAAAATGCTTGTGCATCTTCTGGATTTGCTCTTCGTGATGCTTGGATGGCAATAAAAAGTGGTCAGGCGGATATTGTCGTAGCTGGTGGTATCGAGAAAATGAATGATTTATCACCAGAACGAAAACGTTTCTGGCTTGGCGTTTCTGGCGATACAGAATGGGAACGTCTTGCAGGACTTACTTTTCCGGGGACCTATGCTCTGATGGCACGACGGCACTTTCATGAACACGATTCATCTCATGATGATTTGATACACATTAGCGTAAAGAACCATATGCATGGTTTTGAAAATGAGCATGCGCATATTAGGAAGCAAGTCTCCTATGAAAAGGCTGAAAGTGGATTCATGGTCGCTGATCCACTTACTTTGTATGATTGCTGTCCGACATCCGATGGTGCATCATGTGTAATTCTCGCAGCAGACCATGTCGCTCGTCAATTCACAGAGGACCCTGTATGGATTCAATCCTCAGGCGCCGCCTCTGATCGGTTAGCACTTCATGACCGTCCCTCGGTCACCCAACTCATAGCGACTCAAAAGGCCTCCAAATCTGCCTATTCTGCTGCGGGTTTGACTGCGAATGATATCGATTTAGCTGAAGTTCATGACTGCTTTACAATTGCGGAATTAATGGCGACCGAAGACCTTGGATTTGCTGAACAAGGCCAGGGTGGCGTGTTTGCACGTGAAGGCCGAGGTGTCAGGAATGAAGGCTCAGTTTGTATCAACCCAAGTGGAGGTCTCAAATCCAAAGGCCATCCTCTTGGAGCTACCGGAACAGGACAAGCAGTTGAAGTTTTCAAACAGTTGAGGGGTACAGTTGAAGGCGCTCGACAAGTGAGGGATGCAGAAACTGCATTGACTCACAATGTTGGAGGTTCTGGTGCTACATGCGCTGTTCATATTTTTGGGAGGGAGCGGAATGGATGATTACTCCCATTGGAAGGGCTATTTAGCTGTGATGAATGAAGAGTCATTGTTCATACAATCTCCTTACATTCATGAAGATATAATCGTCTATGGTCCAGACAGTGACTCGACAACAATGGCCATTGCGGGAATCCAATACATGCACAGTAAAGGTCATTTGATAGAATCCATTCATCTTTCTGATTCAATTGATGCTCGAACCGTCTTCCTTGCAACGGGTGCTGATTCGATGGCTCATAATGCTGATTTGAAATTTGGCGACGTGGCATGGGATCTTTTGGGTGGTGATGAAGCAACACTGGTCGTTGCTAAATGCAATGCGCAATCGTATGATTTCAAAGCACCGACTGATGTTGAAATTATCGATACAGATTTTTTTAAAGATATGAATGAAGCATGGAGGCTTGAACAGGAAGTACATCATGTATCACAAGGAGCATATGTATCGACTTCACAATATCTTGAAGGAGCTCCGGCACGATTATCGCTAACTTCTCAAAAAATAGGCGACCGAATGATTTGGCCTCCACGCCAACTCGATGAAAATGGTTTACGAATCCCCAAGGAATCCCATACGCTTCTCCCGGAGGCTCAAGTTGAATCATGGACCAAACTCAGTGCGGCTGGAGCGCCATCCGAATTCTCATTACGCGCACCGATTTTGGGTGGCATTCAGACACTTTTAGTTCGATTTGAACAGGGTCCTCGAGGAGTTTTTCTCGTCACTGACGATCTCGAATATTCTCCAAAGATTGGAGATACAGTTCATTTCGCTGTCCGAAGAATATATGCGCAAGAAGGTATGATTCGTTATGGACTCAAAGCACTCCCTAAGCGTTAATTTGTCGTGGACTTTTTCCATTTATTTTCTCCAAAGCCTTGATAGAAAGGCAACGGTGTGGGAACAATATGGCGGGATTTGGCAACATGCGGAAGGGTCGACGTGAAGCTGTTGACAATCTCGGCTTCAATGAAGGTGGTGATTGCCCCCGATGTGGTGGAGAATCCCAACCTTCTACCATGAATGGATACCTCAATTGTGTTGGTTGCCAGCATGAATGGAAAGATCCGGACTATGCCGAAGAATCGAATGAAATTGAAGTCCCAACGTACCATCAAGACAGTCAACAAATTGAGGAATTCAAGCGCGAGGTCGAAAGCGGTAGCCTAGCTGGAGTTCTTGGGATCGAGAAGAATCTTTCCAAAGGTCAAGAGGAATCACTTACTCGTCTCGAAGACAAATGGATGTCAGGAATGCAAGGTCATTTCAACACCGCAACAGAAGAAAGAAAGCCTCTCATGATTAGTTTCGATGATGAAGATAACATTGTTTCAACTGAAGTAGCCGCTCTAACGGTCGTTGCAAACGGTTTTGATGGTGGTGAAGAAATCCGTCTTGAGTATCCTGGGAAAGGCACTGAATTTTATTGCTTTAACGTTGATGACCCTCTTGGCTGGCGAAAGGGCCGCTCTGCGGAAGACACAGCTCGTTCCATTTGCAATTCAATCAACAGTAATTCGGATTTAGTTTTTGCAACTCTCGAAGGGGTTCGTATTTCTTTTGAACTTCGGAATGCGGAGCTAAAGGCAGAATCGTTAGTCTTGTTTGTTGATGATCCTGGGGGCACAGACATAGTAGCAGAAAAGAGTGGAGTCATACTTGATGCTCGAAACTTACAAGATTTTGACGATTATCGAAATATTGTTGAACTCGTTTTAGAAGACGGAATTATATCTCCAAGTGAAGATCAACTGCTTTGGTCAATGAGACAACAATTAGGCATCGATGACGCATATCATGTTCAAATGGTCTTAGAAATTTATGGCGAAGACACGTTAAAGGAATGCACATCCTGTGGACAAATGGCAAAACTTTACACAGAATATGCTGCATGGTATTGTCAAGGCTGTGAAGAATGGTGTTAAGCCCCTTTAGATAAAATATTCACCCTTAGTGATTTGTTCTATAGTTTAATTCATCTTTCATTTCGTAGAATCTTTTCTTCTTATGCAGCGATGACCTCTCCCATAAGCGAGGTATTCTTCATAAGGTAGTTCGCAATGGACAGGATAGGCGAGTGCTATGGCAGAAGACATATTGTATATTGGAATTGATTTAGGAACCTTCCGTTCCGTCATGGTATCTTCGGATAGCCACGAAGAAGAAGAACTCACAGTAATTGGAACTCCTAAGGACCCAATTGCACGTAATTTCCTCAAGCGAGATGTCCTTTTCGGTGAAGAAGCCCTCAAGAATCGTCTCGCTCTCAACCTTTTCCGTCCTTTGGAATTGGGTGTTATCAAAGATACTCAAGAAGACCGCGAATTCATCGCTCACTTCATTACCCACCTCATTGGTCTTTCAGACCCTGAAGATTATGACCGTGTCGTCGCAGTCATTGGTGCTCCAGCTGAAGCAAGTTATGTCGATAAGACGGCTATCTTTGATGCTGCAGCAGGATCAGTTAACGCTGCAATGATCATTTCTGAGCCTTTCGCTGTTGCATATGCATTGGACATGCTTGAACACACCCTCGTCATTGATATTGGCGCTGGAACAGCCGATCTTTGCCGTGTCTATGGGACTATTCCTGGACCTGGTGACCAAATGCACACAGGTCATGCTGGAGATTTCATTGACCGTAAGATCATCGAAGAAGTTCAATCCAAATACAGTGGAGCGCAAATCACAAAAGACATGGCTCGCCGTTGGAAGGAACAGCATTCCTTCGTAGGAAATGCTTCTCCTGATGGACCGGTTATGGTCGACTTTTCAATTGAAGGTAAAGCAATGAATCTTGACATTACTGATTGTATCCAACGTGCTTGTGAAGCCATTGTTGACCCAATCGTCGATAA
>Ga0209711_10002150_pt1 | contig 18144 bp, 19 predicted proteins | sample ArcticOcean_MG_C_7_FD_187441 | JGI IMG/M metagenome (GOLD analysis project Ga0209711, IMG submission 187441) | Marine microbial communities from western Arctic Ocean - ArcticOcean_MG_CB11_88 (SPAdes) (version 2) | ecosystem: Environmental > Aquatic > Marine > Oceanic | place: Arctic Ocean... | reverse complement strand
AACTGGAAAGATTAGAACATTCTCAATTACTGAAAAAGTAGCAACTAAAGTATTAGAAAAATACAAAGAATTAGAAGGAGAATTTCATATCGACCATTTCTTTAATAAAGATAGAGTTAATCTTATTGTTGATTTGATTCATGAAGTTGTTGGTAGATTAGAAAAAGAAGAGATTAAAGTAAGATTCAATCAAAACCTAGATTTAATGCTATTACACTTTAATACTATTCCAGATTCTATACAAAAAGGAATTTATGAGAATATTGAAAGAGATTTTAATGTTGAACCTATTATTTCAAATCTTACAAGAATGGAAAACATTCTTAAAGATACTAAATGGTCAGAATCTACTAAGAAGACTCCTACTCCTAAACAGTTCGATCCATTTGCTGGATTAGATACTAAGGACCTTGGAGATAGACCAGCTACTAAAGACTTAAACTCATTATTCTAAAACTTTATTAAAAATTCTTATATAATACTATGCTAGACGAAACTAAACTATTCGATTTTATTAAGATACTTTTTACAAAGCCAAAGATTTATAGTGCGATGAGCAATCGTAATAAAAAGAGACATCAATTTATGATAAATCGCTTTTTTGCGATTAAATATCCAGCAAACGCAAATCTGTTTAACGTAAATGGGATCAATGCTGGTGCGGTCATAGATAGTTGGCATATGGTTGCCAGTCGATTTAGATCGGTTCCAGGTTGGATCTACACAAAAACAAAGAAGGCTAAAAAAGTAGCAAAGAATAAAAATGAATACATACCTAAAGACACTACAATCTCTTTATTCATGCAAAAGAATGAAATCGGTAAAAGAGAGTTTAGTGAGCTTGAACAATTCGCTAAAATAGAATTATATGAAACTCTAAAGAAATTAGAGGATTCAATGGAAATGTATTAAATGGAAGAACTTGACATAAATCATATACCGACAATCATAGATACTACTCTATATAGATACAATTATATAGACTACAGGATGTGGGCTCTGATGCGAAATCAATTAGACTATAAGGAGATGGGAAGAAATTCCATTATTATTTCTTCTCAGCAATTAAAAACTTTTATTTCTATGAATTATCAAGATGAGATAAATAAAGTATCTTCGTATGGCTTTCAGGTACCAAGAAAAGACGCAACTTCTATTTATTTTATGCATAGAGTCAGTACTGAAATGGTTAACTTAAAATATATTAAGTTGACTTTAGATTCTGATAAGTCCTACTCTAGAGTTATTGAGGAGGATGAGGATAAAACAATCAAATATGATTTTGCAATTCTAAAGGCCACTTTAAATCTATCAGATATTTTTGATCAGTCACCGTTGACAGAACTTAATAAGATATTAGAAGAGATAGGACTTCTAACGCCTGGTAAACCATACTTTAATGGACAATACCTAGATATTCTTAACAGGTTAGAGATACAACTTGCTGAGATTGATAAGGAATCTCGCAGAAGTTTAATTATCCTAGCGCTTTTAGAGGCATTAGATGTTTCGATAAACAAAGAAAACCCTATGCTTATGGTTATTACAGATTACGCATAAAATCCAAATATATAGTTAAAATAAAGACTATATAACATGGCAGTATACCCACCTGGAGGTTTTGCAGAAGGTACAGTAAATATTGTTGTTCCGGCAGCAGGACCGTTCTCTAGCATATCTGGAGTTTCATCACATACGATACTCGGTAGCGTTGCAACAGATCGAATTGGCTCTGGCGGTATTACTCAAATTTCACCATACGGCAGCAATACTCTTTTATATGTTAAGAACGTTAACATGCTAGTGTTCTCACAAGGAGATCAGATAGTTGTCGATGGAACAGTCTTAACCATTCAAATTGTTTTTAGCGCAACCATTGTACAGGTAGCAGGGGCTTTTACAACTACACTACCAACTCCAATACGTTTTACTGAGCCAGCTTCTGCATATAAATCTACGAGCAATAGTATTGCAACATACGAGTGGGCACTATCTGATAGTGCAACATACCCAGGACACACTTCAACCGGCTACCAAGATATATCAACACTGAATACGGATATAATTCCGAACAATCAGACCTGGTATATCCATCTTAGAGCTACTGTTATTGCTACTTTTCCTAGTGGAGTTATCCGGTATTATCATGAATCTGAAACAATAAACACAACGCCGTATGTTGCACCAACCGATGATTGTGTTGGCCTAGCATGTGCCGACCCTTTTAGTGTTGGTGGCGGTGCTGTGATTGAAGTTGATACTTCAGCAAACCCAACAAATATATTTAATCCATATGCTCAAAATAAATCAGTAAATTTATATAAGCAACTTAATAATATAGTGAGTGATTTGTTCGGACATCAAGTTAATTACTTTAGAACAGAGCCCCATGGCAGAACAAAAGATGTCACATTGATGGAATATTCCCTGTTCAGTGTAGCTGCTAATCAAAATGTAAAGATTTTAGTGCCAGACAACGAATTCCCATCTGAAGCAAATACATTTGATATTTTTGGAATGGAATTTGCAGAATTTGAGGTGCATATTGTACATGAAAAATTTAAAGATGCTTTCGGTACTGGCGTAAGACCTAGAGCTAAAGATTATATGTTCATACCGATTATAAATAAAATGTATGAGGTAAGTTCTGTAAGTATTGCTGATGAGTTTAACTCCACGAGGTCTTATTGGAGAGTTATGTTGACCAAATATCAAGATAGAAGCTCGGTTATTAAGGGAGGATATGATAATGCAACTGATACTTTAATTACTGGAATTGAAGAGGTCTTTGGCGAAGAAATCAAAGATGAACAAACAAAAGATACAAACCCAGTACAGTTTCAGGTAATTTCTAATGTCTTAGAAGATGGCCAAAGAACTTATATTGATCCGAAACTTGTTATTAAGGACGAGGCTATCGTAAATAACTTCTTGACAGTTTCTAACAATCACTATGACTTAAGCAATCTTACATTAAATACACCAGCGCTTAAGTATAATAAAAAATCAAACATGATAACAAATGGTCAGCTTGCTGTTACGGCATGGATTAGACCAACTTTTGAAATAACCGACACTACAGCATACGTTATTCTTAATTCGACAGGGAAATTAAGAATAAGGATAAGTACACTTCTTATCTCTGTAGAATTTAATGGATTCACTCACTCATTTACGCACGGCACAAGCATGTCTAAGGATAAATGGTTTGGAGTTATTGTAAATGTCAAGAATAACACAGGAACTATTGAGGCTACATTATACAGTTTAAGTAATGCTAGTCATATAACAACGTTCGGTCAAGAATACACCGGATCTTTAGCTATGAGCAATGGAGTGCAGACATGGTCTGATGGTACTGAATATGAGTTACAAGGAGGTAAATTAAACGTAAGTAATATTAGAATATTTGATAAAGCCATAGAATCAACAGAGTTTGAAAATATGTTAAATCAATACGTGGTTCACGATAATCAACATGCATTACTTATTGATAATGCTATTCCATCGTTAGGGTACCAGAAGTTCAAGAATGCTAGATAGCATAATTGGGATATATACTCTATAAACAAATAATTTATGTCAGAAGAAAAGAAATCAATTAAAGACCAGGCAGAAGACATCCGTCGAGACCTTGATAGTTTAATTGGAAATGATACAGAATCAATCGAAGAGATGGTTGATACCGATCCAATGCTACCGGCAAAGGAAAGAGAAATACTACCATCATTCAAAGAGTTGAAAATTACCTCAACTAAAAAAGCCAAGAAGACTATTACAGCTCTTATGAAGTTTTATTTAGATGAGGAGATTATTGAACGTGATGAATATATCCAATCCAAAAAGGCTATCGATGAAATGACAATGGCTTCTCTAGTTTACCAGCTTAATGCTGGTGAAAGAGCTCTAACAATCCTACTTGAAACTATAGAAGGCGGAGAGATTGCACCAAGAATGTTTGAGGTGCTTGCTACTCTTCAAAAGTCTATGCTTGATATTATTAAGTCACAGACAATGTATTTGATGGCAACTGAAGAGTCTACTAAGAGAATCGCAAGAGATATTGAGATTTACAGTAAGAAAGATAATGTTAAAACTATCAAAGAGGCTGGAGGAGATAATGGTGATGGTAATACAATGAGAGGTTCTAAAGACTTGATGAGGTTGATTAGAGATGGTATAAATACAGATGAGGTTGAAGATGTCGATGCCTCAGATATTGAAGAAACAAAAGAATAATGTCAGATTTCATAAGCGATAATAAATGGATTCCAAAGGAGGAGTCGACTGCATCAAGCGAAAGATTGGTTTGGTCGACTAAAAATGTGAATGATTTATTAGTAGCAATGGACAAGGGTTATAAGCCCCAGGTCAAAATGCCGTTTTATGAAGGTAAACAAAACCTACGCAAGGGTAATATAGTATTTGAATATACTGACAATGAAATCACTGAGATAGCTAAGTGTGCTAAAGATATTGTATACTTTGCAGAGACCTATGCTGTTGTAATGACTGATGAGGGAGTTCAAAAGGTTAAGATGAGAGATTATCAAAAAGATCTTTTAAGAAGCTTTCAAGAGAATAGATTTAATGTAGTTGTAGCAGCAAGACAGATGGGTAAAACAGTTACCGCATCTATTTTCAATGCATGGTATATGCTATTCAATTATGATAAAACAACATTGCTTTTAGCGAATAAAGCTGAAACTACAAAAGAAATCATAGATAAGGCTAAGGTTGTAATGGAGAATCTTCCATTCTTTATGAAGCCAGGTATCTTGAAATATGATGTAATGTCAATGAGAGCTGATAATGGCTGTAGACTTGTAGGTCAATCAACCACAGCAAAGGCTGGTATTGGTTTTACAATTCATAATTTATATCTTGATGAGTTTGCCCACGTGCATCCAACAATTGTAGATAGTTTCTATGAGAATGTTTATCCAACCCTGTCATCTTCTAATGTTTCAAGAATTAATATTACCTCAACTCAGAATGGTTTTAATAAGTTTCATGAAATTTATAGTAATGCAGTAAAAGGTAACAATGAATATATACCGACTAGAATAGAATGGTGGCAGCATCCAGATAGGGATGATGCATGGTATAAGAGAGAATTAGCAAACCTAGGTTCAGAAGAGGCATTTAACAGGCAATATGGTAATGAGTTTTCAGTTGTATCGTCATTGCTTTTAAATCCAATTTCTTTAAAGAATTTCAGAAAGGGTATGGATGTCTATGATTGGCAAGACCTAGATGATTTTTCAAATATACATGCAGAAACTGAAGGATTCCTTGGTTTTAAAAAAGGGTTTGACACTGAAGACGCTAAGGATAGTAAAAGATATTGGCTGTTTTCAGTAGATATTGCTGAAGGTTCTGGTGGTGACTATTCAATCATAAATGTTTTTGAAGTATTACCACAAGCACATGAGGATATTAAAAACTCAATAAACCCAGGTGCTATGTATGACTTCTTTAGATTAGAACAAATCGCATTATTTAGAAGCAATGAACACACTATTGAAGATTTCTCTAAGATTCTATATACACTAGCACTTGAGGTTTTTCATGGTGAAAATGTAAAGATGGTGATAGAGTACAATACCTATGGTAGTATCTTACTAAAATACATGAGCACCATATTCCCTTCTAGAAATGATTTTGAGGATGAGATGGTTTTAAGGTTTAAACATAGACATGATTCTAAGGTACTTAAACCAGGTCTTAAACTTAATTCAGTAAATAAATCAGTGTTCTGTCAAAACTTTAAAAAACTGGTAGAACATAACAGGATTTCATTAAATGAGTTTGAAACAGTAACAGAGGCATCAGTATTTGGTTCTGTTAAGAATGGTTCCTATGGAGCCCAGCTAGGACATGATGATATTATAATGTCTGCAGTAAATAGTACAGAATTCTTTAATACAACAGCGTACGCTGACTTTGTTGAAGAATTATTAGATTATATACCTACAGAAACTGTTCATGTAATGGAAGAGGTACTATATAGAGATAATACTGATGCTGGTGATCTACAATATGATATTTACGACATTATATAGAAAAATCACATGAATGAACGAGATATATAACTAAAGAAAAAATAAATTATTAAATTATGGCAATTAGTCCTCAATTAAGACAATTTAAGAGTTCAGGTGTTTACCGCTTGGAATTCGACAAATCACAAACTTCAAATATTAACATAAGCACGTTAAGATTGTTGGTAGGCCACTCTAAGAAGGGTCCTTTCAACTCACCAACTCTTATTGAAAATGCAGAAGATTTTAAAAACGTATATGGCGACATCGATAAGTCACTAGAGAAAAAGGGAATGTTTTTCCACAGATCTTGTTTAGCTGCATTATCAAGAGGTCCAATCTTAGCGCTAAGCTTAAAAAACTTTACTGCAAACGATAAGGCAAATCTAATAAAGCCAAGTACTGCTGCAAATTATTCCAAACCCGAGAACTTAACAAGTGGCATTCTCATAGCGGATACTGCATATACTGCCTTTCACAATATTGATAAATTCATGACACCTAGTGATGAATCGTTGCTATTAATAAGTGGTGCAACAGCAAATAACAACATAATTGCATTAACAAACTTAAAAACTGCACCAATAACAGTTGTTATTAGAACTGCAGAGAATATTGATGGTTTTGAGATTACAGCAGACGAATGGTATGGTACTGGAAATGTTCCAGCATACCTACATGATAAAGATTATCTATCAGACTTTTTGATTGATGTATTTGTATTTAAGGGTAAATTTGATCATGTAGCGCTACAAAACGATTCTACTTATGGAAATTACTTTGATGCTAATGGCTTAATTAAAGCTAAATTAGACGCATTTTCCAATCTAAGGACAGTTACTACACTTGCTAAATATACCGGGTCTTTACTTCCTGGATTTAAAGATATGGAGGGTAGAGGTTTATACATTGAATCTATGATTAATGCAGAGGCTAGAAGAACTGGTCTATTCTGTGCAGTTGATGAGGATAAAGTACTTCATGAAAGTGTCAAATATTTAGATTTTATTGGACATACCCTTCAACCAACAGGACAAGACTGGAACACCTCGGTACTTTCATACCCACCAAAAAGGAGGCTCAAGGATGTAGTTGGTGATATTGTTGAAAACTCTCAAGCTATTACAGGAAATCAATTTGTAATTAAATATCTCAAAACAGATGCTATTGACTACCCATCAACATTCTTTCAAAAAGGAGATTACTTACATGCATTGGAAGCTAATAGATTTGCAAAAGTTTTACAAGTTCAACATGACAATGCCGCTTCAGGAAATCGAACATATACTATTAAAACCGACTGCCCAATAGACCCAGCAATATACGATCAAGACGAGTCCACCACAAAAACAGCTGCAGTTGCTGCTGTTAAGATATTAACTTTTACTGGTCCTCTTGTTTCTAGTAACACTATTGTACCTACGGTTAACACTGTTGCAGGATCTACTATAACATTCGGTACTAGCAATGATGCAACTTTAGCTGCTATTGCAACTGAAATTGCTACAAATACTGATGTAGCTACTGCTTCCGTTAATCTTATTAAAACATTAACTTTCGATAATCCTTTAGTTACTGGTGACTCTGTAATCGTTACTGTTAACAGTGTGGCTTTAACTCTTGATACATTCGCTACTACCAATGATGCTCTACTTACTGCTATTGCAACTAAAATTGCTTTAAATACTGGTGTTACATCTGCCGTTGTTACTTCTATAGGTTCTACAGCTGAAGATGACAGAGTTATTGTCATAACAGGAGCAAATGGCGGTGCTTTAGCTGTTTCAGCTGCTGTTACTTCAACTGGAGCTGGAGACGCAGCTGCTACTCTTTCTGATGTTGTAACAGATGATAGAGCTATTGTTATAACTGCTCAAACTGCGGGTACTGATATAGATGTTTCTGTGGTTGTTGCCGATGGTGGTTCTCAAGCAACTGCTGCATTAACTACAGCTACTGCTAACGTAGTAGCAAGTGATTCAGCATCAAATCTACTACAATATCTAGTTCCATTCGAAAGAGAAGCAACAGCATATGTTCCATTCTATATAGACGCTGCTACAATTACTACAACGTCAGTTTCTGACTGCGTTTCTCAATTATCAGCTACTAGTCTTTCTACGGCATTAAAGGATAAAGATCTTATAGACTTTAGATATATTGTAGATACATTTGGATCTATTGATTCAGTAAACGGACTTATAACAAAATCTGAAATAACTTCACTGGCTAAGGACAGACAAAACGCTTCTGCTATTATGAATGCTCCTACTGTTGCAGACTTTAAAAGCACTACTGGAAACCAACCCCAGTTTGTAGATGCATTTGGTAAATTCAAGACATCATATATTAAAGATGGAGGAAGAGCTGATTTGAATCCAACTGAATTATATACTTTACCCTCAGTTGCTTTAGGAGCTAACTACGCATTCTATTATGCGCCAGGTCTATTAGTAAAAGATAGTGGTAAAAATATTATTGTTCCACCGGCTGCTTACGTATCTAATAACTTTATTGATAAGTATACAGCTGCCCTACCTTGGTCAATCGTTGCTGGTCCTCGTAGAGGAGTGGTAGGCGGTTCTGGAGTAGTAGGAGCTGAATATACTTTTGATAAAGCTGATAGAGATATTTTAGAGCCATTTGGAATTAATCCAATTGTTTTCCAAAGAGGAGTTGGTTTAACTATTCTTGGAAACAAAACAGCTCAACAATCTATTAAATCGGCATTAAGTTCTGCACATGTAAGAGAAGTACTTATTTACATACAGGATGGAATCAACGATATTCTTAAGGATTATGTATTTGAGTTTAACACAGTTCAAGCGAGACTAGAGATTAAAACTTTAGTTGACTCGTTCCTAGAATCAGTTAAACAAGACCAGGGAGTTTACGATTTCAAAAACATTATGGATTCTACCAATAATGACAGCGAAGTAATCGATAACAACATGGGAATTATAGATACTTACGTCGAGCCGGTTAAAGGTTTAGAGATTGTAGTTCACAGAACAACAGTTCTTAACACTGGAGAAATCGCAGCTGGAAGTTTCCTATAAAAAAACGAATATATATTAAAAATAAATAAATAAAAATTATGGCATTACCGCATTATTCACAAGACCAAACTAGTAAGAAAGGTAAAAACTTTGAACCAATTCAAGCTAATTTGTTTGAGGTTACAATTTTACCTCCTGCTGGTGTAAATGACTCAGGTCTTTTACTACAACATATCAACTCAATTAGTGGACTTGATTCATTATACAAAGAGGTTGCTGCAGTTGAGCAGAAATATAAGTTTGCAACTCGTTCATATGCTGGTATGCCGGACGGTTCTGCAGCTGATGTTACTGTTAACTTCTCACTTAACCTAAACGACGCTAATCAAGCCTATCTTTATAAAACTATAAGACAGTGGTATACTTCACAATACGATCCGCAAACTGGAGAAATGGGTCTTAAGAAAGATTATACTGGAACTATCGTAATCGTACAATTTAATAGAGCTGGAGATATTTACAGAACTATTACTTTAGAAGATTGCTTTATAACTTCTGGATTAGGAATTACTGCTGAACTAAGTTACGAATCAGCTGATCCTCAAACTCTTGAAGTTGCTTGGAGATGCGATACTTGGAGAGAAGTTTTATCTTAAATAATTAAATAATTTAGAGGACGATAGAAATGTCGTCCTTTATTTTGAAACAAAAATATAATATGTTATACTAATAATATAAAAGATCATGACAAATAGATTAACAAAGAAATTACAGGTTCTATTGTCAGACGAAACGGTTACATTAATCAACAGAATAATATTAAACGATGCATTAGAAAACGAAGAAAGACCAGTATCAGTCTCAGCATTTATAAGAGATTTAATAGAAAAAGAAATTAAACATAGACCGTCCGCTGCAAAAGAATGGGACAAAACAAATATAAGTAAACTTAAAAACAAATAACAATGGCTAAAAAAGACAAAAATACAGATTTGGACAAAGATTATAAAAATCTTGTAGAATCTGCGGAAGGTTCTAATGAATCTCCACAAGAAGAAAGAGTAGAACAGGGCAGGGTTAACATGGATAAATTTAAGAGAGACGAGGCAGCACCTGCAGACTTTCACTTAGGTTTTCATGATATTCCAGTTGCTACGCTACCGTCAGGTGGCATGTTTTATCCTAATAAAACTCAAATTTCAATAAGATCTGCAAAGGTTGCAGAGATTAGACATTTTTCAACAGTTGATGAACAAAATATATTGGATATTGACTCTAAATTAAATGATATATTAGAATCATGTATCAGGGTTAAGTCTGGTAGTAAGATGATGTCATATAAAGACCTCTGTGAGGAGGATAGGTTTTATGTTATATTATCAATAAGAGACCTAACGTTCCCAGATCCAGAATCTAGGTTAGCCCTAGACCACAAGGATAAGAAAGGTAAGACTCATAACATTGTAATCGAAAAGAAATACTTTCAATATTTTAGTATTCCAAAAGAACTGGATAAATATTATGATTCATCTGATAAAACCTTCTTAATTAAAACAAAATCATTTGGTACTATTACGATGAGACCGCCTTCAATCGGTATCATGCAACATATGACTGGATATATCAAAGAGAGACAGGCAGAAGGAGTCGAGATTGACTCATCAGTTATTCAAATCATTCCATATCTTGTAAGTGAATGGAGAGGTTTTGATAAGAAGAAAATCTTTGAGTTTGAAATGGAAATGAACAATTGGTCAACAGCAAAATATAGCTTAATCTATAAATTAGCAGAAAAAATGAAAGTTGGCGTGCAGCCCAACATGTTAGTTGCACTTGATGGTGGGGAGGACGTTGAGATCCCCATCAACTTTCGTGACGGAATCAAATCTCTATTCATTATTCAAGATATCGCTGGAGAACTTCTTTAAAACGAAGTTTTACATATATTTTAAACTGCATATTCAACCGTCAGAGCTTGACAACATGGAATACTATGAATTTCATTATTTAGTTAATGACCTTGTAGATCATATGAAAATGGAAAACAAGCAAAATGCCGGACAACAAGAACAGGCAAGTGAAATGACAGGCAGCATGAAAATGCCAAGCATGAAAATGCCAAGCATGAAAATGCCGAAAATGTAACTTAGAATCCATCACTAATTAGTGGTGGATTTTTTGGATATATAGAATAGGTAAAAAACACCATTATATAGTATATGAAAATTCCAATACTTTCAAAGTTATTTAATCCTTTGCATCGAATCGCAGCAGCATCGGAATCCAATAACGCACTAACATCTCAGATACACACAGTACTTACGGTTGATTTAAAGAAAGCTGCAATTGAAACTCATAAGGAGTTAAAGAAACAGACAGCTATATTAGGAGATATTAGACAACTCCTAAAAACGACTAAAAAGGAAAATAAAGATAATAAGAAGGGAGCTAGTGGTGGAGTTAAGATGCCTGATATGATGGGCGTTGTCAAGGGTGGTTTTGCTGTTGTTCTAATGGCAGGAGCTCTTGTTGCAGCATCGGGCATACTTAGTTTCATGGTAGTACCCACTACAGAGCAACTACTATCTACTCTTGCGATTGCTGCCGTTTTTGCTATATTGGCTCCAGTTTTCTCTAAAATATCAGCCTCGATTACTCAAGATGCTGGTGAATCTCTAACTGGTAAACTTACAGGAGTCGGACTTAAAGATATTTTAAAGTCTGCTGGTATTATGGTTTTGACTATGGTTGGAATGGCCACGGCAATAGCACTGTCTTCTTGGGTATTAAGTTTAGTTAAGGTGATATCGATGGAAACATTTCTTTCTGCACTAGCAATTGCAGCTGTTATGGTTCCTCTAGCAATTGCAGCAGCAAAGCTTATAGACGCAATGAAAGAGGGTGGAGTATCAATGGATATGGCTGGAGTTGGTATGGTCGCGATGATGCCATTAATTATGGTTGGAATGGCTGCTGGAATTGTTGCAGCTTCTTGGGTTTTAAGTTATACGAAAACTATTGATGATAAAACCTTTTGGGCTGCACTTATGGTAGGAATTATTATGATACCTCTAGGTATTGCCGCAGCAGCACTTATGATAGGAATGAAAGAGGGTGGAATAGAAATGAACCTAAAGGGCGTCGGTAAGGTTTTGCTGTTGCCATTAGTAATGGGTGCGCTGGCACTTGGAATTGTAGCAGCAGCTTGGGCTATGCAATTACTACCTAGTAAATTTGTTGCACCAGATGTGCAGTGGTCGCTTGATGTTGGTTTAGCTTTATTTGTGTTTTCAGCATCCTTCGCTTTGATTGCACATAGTGTTAAAGGATTAGGGGCTAAGGGTATGTTCGCTGCAGCTTTTGCTATCCCAATAATTGCATTAGGAATTGTAGCAGCCGCTTGGATTATGCAATTACTACCTGCCGTCTTTGTGGCACCCCCCGCAGAATGGTCATGGGACTCTGGACTTGCATTGGCAGTGTTTAGTATTAGTTTTGCTGTAATGGCTGTTGTTGCTAAACTAGTAGGAATAAAAGGACTTTTACTGGGTCTACTTGGTGTTGCAGCAGTTGCCATCGGTATATTAGCAGCTGCTTGGATTTTTAGTGTTCTGCCAAGCGACTTCGTTGCACCCGACTCAGATTGGGCCTTTAATGCTGCTCTTGCAATATTCATGTTTTCAATACCTCTTGGCGTTATCGGAGGACTTGCAATGTTATTAACTCCGGTTGGTTTATTATTAGGTGCAGTCGGTATGATACTTATTGCCGGTGTTATTTGGGTAGTTGCATGGATATTTAGTAAATTACCAGATGTAAATGTATCAGCAATGGATAAAATGGCAAGAGGTCTTATGTCACCATTACACGCAATGATAGACGTATTAAAAAGATTTAAAGAAGAAATTGGTATTAAAAATATGCTAGGACTTGCTGGTGGTATTATGGCGATAGCAGCATCTTGGCTTATGTTGACTGCAGCTATTGTTGGACAGGCAATAGGTGGAGTTGGTTCAGCACTTGGTAATGCCGCTTCAGGATTTATTAATTGGGCGGCTGGAAATGAAGAAGAAACTCCATTTACTATATTAGACGGTTTAGCTAAAAGATCGAGGTCTATTATAAAATTAGGTAAACCTCTTGGTAACATAGCAAGAGCAATGAGTACTGCTGGTCTAGAACCGTTCATCAAAGCAATACATTCTGTTAAGAAATTATCACATTACGACATTGAAAGCCCCGCAACCCAATTAGAAAGAGTTAGAGATGTATTTAAGGCTATTGGTTATTACGCAGGTGCTCTTAAATCTGCATTTATGCCGTTACATATTTTAATGAAAAAAACATCGACGATGATTAGCTTAGCAATTCATTTAAGAATAGTCGCAGCCGCTTACGGTGAATTTGCTAAAAGTACACATCAAACTAATATACCTGCAGTTTGGGCTTCAGTAGCGATGTTTAATTCGCTATCAAGACTTGCTGGGATTGCGAATGCCATGGTTATGGTTCAAATGGCAGTTGCTAGTATATCTTCAAATTCTGACAGATTTATTTTGGCGCTAAGTCCTATATCTAATTTAACCCTAAGAGTAAGACAACAGATACTTGAGCAATCCGCCAACTCGATTAAATCTATTTCAGATTCATTTCAAGCAATAATAGACACAGCAGGATCAATTGAGGATGACGATTTATTTTTAACTTCTGAGTTATTTAAACAATTTAGAAAACTTGCAAGATTAGCAGAGCCTATTGAGCTTATATCTATTTCATTTACAAATATATCTAAAGAGGCTAGTAATGTAGCAGGTTCAATTAAACCACTTGAAGTATTCTTCAATATGAAAAATGCTTTAGCATTTCGACACAGCGCAAATTCACTCAATAAGATGCAAAAATCTTATGGTAAGTTTGCAAATCATACTAGAAAAATAAATATTGAGGCAGTAAACGCATCCACAAGAATGTTCACTGCTTTGTCTGATCTAGCAAAAGCTGATGGAGATAGCGTAATGAAGATATTAGCAGAGGAATTATTTAAAGCAACAAAAGAACTTAGTATTGTTGTAGAGAGGTTAGAAACTACAGTGCAATCACAAGCAGAAGCTCAAAGAGGCAGCGGTAATCTTATTGAAGATGCGCTATCTGCGCTTAAAGGCGCAATTCAAGGAAGTACTGCACAGGCATCTGCAACCGTTGACGCAATGGAAGGTACTCAAGAGGTTAGAGTTGTTAATTTCGATCAAGTTATACTAGCTCTTAATGAGGTTGAAGATAGACTAGGCCTTCCACTTACGGTTAGCATGGAAGACGAGGCTTAAACATTTTTCATTTTACCTATATAATAATTGTAAACACATAAAAACTTATTATGAAAACAATTATGACGTTCTCGGGTGCTTTCGCCCTTGCATTTATTCTAATGGTATTTTGCACATACCCAGTTATGTTGCTTTGGAATGGATGTTTAGTTCCAGCAATAGAAACCGTTAACCCAATTACATTTTGGCAATCATTGGGTATTTTAGTACTTTTGAATATTTTATTCAGCACGCCTTCTAAACCAAGCAATAATGAATAACGTTCTTTTATACATTACAATAGGTTGCATATTCTCATTCATTTTCAAACTGATACAAGATTTATTATTTAATAAAGAGCCTAAACTTGAAAAATTATCTGGGTTTGATTTAATAGTATTAACTGCAACTTGGCCGTATTGGTTTGTCAAATTCACATTTTCATATTTAAAGGGTATTTTTGAAACAAAATAAAAACCTAATATATAATATCTTAAACAGTAATTAATGTCGAGTAAAATAGTATTAGTTGGAAAAGCAGCCTCAGGAAAAGATTTCTTTAGAAAAAGAATGATGGATAAGGGCTTTACATTTGGAGTGTCTTGCACGACTAGACTGAAAAGAATCAAAGACAATGAGGTCGACGGCAAGGATTACCACTTTAAATCAGACAAAGAATTTGACACTTTAATAGAAGCTGGAGAATTCGTAGAATACCAATCATTTAATGGATGGAGATATGGTATAACAAAGGATGAATTTGATAATTCTGATGTTATGATTATGAACGCAGAAGCCGTTAAATTACTTCCTAGTGAATATGCTAAAAGATGCTTTATAATATACTTAGATATTCCGCTAGAGACCAGGATTGCTAGAATCACCGAAAGAAACGATATACACGACAACGTAATGAGAAGAGTCAATGATGACGAAAAACAATATTTAAACTTTTCTCAATTCGATTGTAAAATAACTAACTCAGATTTTTAAACTAAATAACAAATAAAAATGACTAAAATGAAAAAAGTGGAAAACACCGCAAAAACTCCGTTAACTCTAGAAGAGGTAACAGAAACAAGAGACAGTCTCGTGACTGAAGTTGAAACAAAGCAAAATGAATTAGCAGATGCCAAATACGGTATTACTTTCGACGATATTAAAGACATATCTAGAGTAATGAAGCATCTTGATAAGAATACTTCTTGGACTATTAAAGATGCTGCTCTAGTTATAAATCTATATGATAATCTTAAGCTTGAAAAGGCTAGAATTAAGGCTGAAGGCGCAGAACCTACTGTTAATTTAGGTGCTATTGATTTAAACTCATTGTACAAGTCTTTAACGACAGCAGACGGAAATGGTATTGAGGCTGCTAGAACTTTTATTACTCTATTAACTAATATTGGTTCTCAGATTAGCGAAGCGATGCAGAAGATGGCAGAGGCCAACCAAGCAATCCAAGGCATGCATGTTGAATTAGCTGAACTTGATGCTAAGATCGATGAGATGTCTACTGAAAAAGTTGAAGCTGATGAAATTATCGAGTAAATCTAAGAAAAGATTAGAACTTCTTGATGTTATAACTGAGGGTATTACAAGTCATGAAATCTTTGAGACGATTGACTATAAGAACCAAAATGAAGATAAGATAAAGCAATTCATTTACCCAAACCTATTAAACGCTATAACTTCTTGGATTTCTGAAAAAAGAGGATTTGAACCTGGTCTGGCCCGTAAAAAGGCTAAGACCATGGTCAAATGGGAAGGTGATGTTAAGACTACTGTCAAGAACATCCATTTCATGGGTACTGCAAACCGACCTGATATGACTGTAGAAACTAACGGTGTTAGAGTTGCTATAGAATTTAAGAGAGGTTCAAGTGGTTCAAGTCTTAGAGAAGGTTTTGGACAATCTACAATATACTCAACGGCATATGATTTCGTAATCTACATGTTTATTGATACTTCAGCAGAAAAGAAGATTGTAAATGGTGCAACGTCAGTAGCAGAACAGGCATATCTAAAGAAGTTATGGGACAATTTTAATATTAAATTTTTAGTAGTATAATGAAGATATTTGCAACAGGAAATCAACAATTTGGAAGACATGGCGCTATAAAGAAATTTAAGCGCCATTTTTCTTGTGTTCAAGAAATGAACGAGGGCATGATAAGCGCTTGGAACTCTGTAGTATCAGACGACGACCTTGTTTATGTTTTAGGTAATTTTGCATGGGATCCAATCACAGCAGACGAAACAATCAGCCAGTTAAATGGAACTATTCTTCTAATCAAGGGAGAGTTCGACGATGCTACTAACGATATTGTTGAAATACATAGGCACAAATTAAACGTGCTTGATTGCGATATTCAAGTTGATAACAAACATGAGATCGTGATGTCGTACTGGCCACTTCGAGACTGGCACAATAAGAAGAAGGGCTATCATTCAGTTATTTCATTCCCAGGAGCTAAATACAAAAGTAACCATAAGCAAAGTCTTATAAACGTAAATTGTGATAGTTGGAGTTTTAAACCAGTAGAGCTTAAAAAGCTTAAGGATTTGTTTGCAGAGATTGAATCATAAATTGTTAATAACTTTAGTGAAAATAAGTGCACAAAAGTTTTTTATTTCGTGCTTTATTGATTATATTAAATTATAACAAACAAAAACAAAAATACTATGCCAAAAATATTTGAAGTAGGAGGTTGCGTAAGAGATGAGATATTGAATGTTCATACGAACGATATAGATTTCACCTTTGTATTAGATGATCTGAATGGTACTGTTGAAGACGGTTTTAACTCTATGGTTTCTCATTTAGAAATTGAAGGTTTCAAAATCTTTTTGAAGACAGAAGACTGTTTTACAGTTCGAGCAAGGTTTCCAAAAGGACACCAGCATGACGGTCTTATTGCAGATTTTGTAATGGCAAGAAAAGAAGTTGGAGTTGTTGAAGGAACTAGACGACCAATCCTAGAATTAGGTACCTTAGAAGATGATTTAACCCGAAGAGACTTCACTGTTAATGCACTGGCTAAATCATTAGATGGTGAGGTGATTGATTTATTCAATGGAAAGAGAGACTTAAGCCTAGGTGTTCTGAGGACTCCGCTGGACCCAATCCAAACACTACTAGATGACCCTCTCCGATTGATCCGGGCATTGAGATTCTCAATCACCAAAAACTTCAAAATAGATGAGGAATTATGGAACGCTATGTTTACTCCAGGTCTATTAGATAAATTAGAGTCTGTAGTATCAATTGAAAGAATACAGGGTGAAGTATGTAAAATGATGAAACATGATACTGTAGCTTCATTACGATTGTTTAACAGAATTGACCAAAATGAACCAAGGTTATTAGAGATAATGTTCCAAGGAGATATGTGGTTAACTCCAACTATGAAAAAGAAATAACGCCATGTCAAAAATTGAAGATATACTATACAAGGCCCATGATGAGGGTATCACGGATGAGGTTTTTATCGAATCTAAAAAGCTAAGAGAATCTGATCCAGCAAAGTGGAAGCATAGAGAATACTCAGATGTGGTATCAGCAGCATATGATATAGTAATAAAACGAAATAAATTAAAATGAACAATCACGATCTACAACGTATGAACGATCATGACTACCACTCTAAGAAAAAGTGGAGCATAAATCTAACAACCAGACAGGAAAAATACATTGCATCTGCTGTTTGGATCGCAGGCATATTAGCCATAATCGCAACATTAATAATCTTAATAAAATGAGTAAATTTATACACCCAGATATAACTAAATTAAATC
>Ga0209711_10002148_pt1 | contig 18148 bp, 9 predicted proteins | sample ArcticOcean_MG_C_7_FD_187441 | JGI IMG/M metagenome (GOLD analysis project Ga0209711, IMG submission 187441) | Marine microbial communities from western Arctic Ocean - ArcticOcean_MG_CB11_88 (SPAdes) (version 2) | ecosystem: Environmental > Aquatic > Marine > Oceanic | place: Arctic Ocean... | reverse complement strand
TGATCTCCTTCGTGAAAAGCCACGCCCGCGGAATCATATCCACGGTACTCCAATCGACGTAGTCCATCGACTAAAGATTCTTGAGCTACTCCTTTACCTAAATAACCTACTATTCCACACATGAAGAACGATTATATGTATGCACGCTAAAAGCATCAACTTTAAAGAATTTTCATATAGAAATAATTAATTTCTAAGTTTTAAATCCAAAATAAATTGGTAACATTTGTTCAATTGTAATTTAATTTACTCGCAACTCTTTCGAAAGACTTTCAAAACATTGAAGGTGAAAATTTGTTGGTTTCCTTTATTTATTTTTAACCTTTATTGCGGTGGATTATTTTTTCCTCTTCCGGGAAAGGAAAAACCGAACTTTGTAATGATTGTTTCAGAAAGTCATGCAGTCAGTGCATTTGGAGCGTATAAAGGCTATTTATCTGATGTTAACCCAACTCCTAATTTAGATCGAATCTCCCAAAAGAGTTCTCTTTTCACCCAAGCATTTTGCACAAATGCAACTTCTGGTCCCAGTAGTGCTGTTCTCTTGACCGGTAAACATACTCACCTGAATGGCTTCATTCAAAATGGCAATAAGTTTAATACGTCTCAGGATTCTTTGCCACAACTCCTACAAAATTCAGGTTATCAAACCGCTCTTTTTGGTAGATGGGATCTTGGTACAAAACCAAACCATTTTGATCATTGGAATATTTTAGTCGATTCTACAGAAAAATATAATCCAGAGTTTTTAACTGCTGAAAATCAAAAACGGATAGAAGGGCATTCAACTGATATTATTACGGACCTAGCACTTGACTGGTTGTATGAGAAAAAGAATTCCAAACCTTTTTTTCTGATGATCCAATTTAATGCCACTACATCTCCATGGATGCCCGCGATTCGTCATTTAAACCTTTTTGATGATAAGCTTCTACCTGAGCCTGAGAATTTTATAGATGATCATGCAGGTAAAGCGAGCCCCTCTCGATATCAATCAATGGACGTGAATAAAGATTTAGATTTTTCGACCGATCTCTTTTTTCAAACTGAGCGAGCCGATGAAAATAAATCCGCCCCTATTGAAATCTCCAATAGTCAAAAAAACTTGGATGTAATGACCCCAGAACAGCAGTCTTCTTGGATGCTTTCATGGAGACCCAAAAATGAAGCGTTTCTTCGTGAACCTCCGTCTAAAGAAAATATTTCACCATGGAAGTTTCAAAGATTTATAAAAAACTATCTTCGCTGTGTTCGTGGAATCGACGAGAATATTAAACGCATTGAAACATCGCTATCCGAAACTAACTCTTCTGATGCTTTTTTCATATACACTTCTAATCATGGTCGATTTTTAGGAGAACATGGATGGTTCGGGTCAAGATGGATCTATGAGGAATCTATGCAACTACCACTTATTATTAGTACGAATCTGGTGATTGATTCTGCGAATTCTATCTCATCTCTCGTACAAAACATCGATGTGGCACAGACTATTCTCGATTATGCGGGTGTCCTGGGTATTGAAAATATGCAAGGTCAGACAATGAAGCCGTTATTGGATAATGAAGATTCAAACAATACTTGGAGGAATTCGCTTTACTATCACTACAATGAATTTCCCGGTAACCAAATGGTTGCAAAACATTACGGCATCCGAACATCACAACATAAATTAATTCATTTTTATCAATTCGATGAATGGGAATTTTATGACCTTCAAAAAGATCCCTCCGAGTCTGAAAATGCCTACGCTAGCGAGGCCTATCGTCCTCAAATAGAAAAAATGAAAGAATTACTTCTACAAGATCGAAAAAAATACTTAGATCAATCTGACATATCAATTATGCCCGAAGAATGGAGAAAAATTTATCGAGGTCCTGAAGCTAGAAAAGAATAGCTTATAGAATCCACTTCCCGGTATAAGTAAAAAAGGATAAATTTGCATAAAAACATAAAAAAGTCTTGTGCGAACTAAAAAATCACTTATTGGTAATATTTAAAGGAATGCATATCCTGAAAGGTGTCGTTTGGGAGGACGGCACCTTTCTTATTTTATAATATCTTCCCCATTTTTATTATTGTAAAACAATAAACTAATCTACAATTTTCATTGTTTTAAACTCATTCTCTTATCTTTATATGATCTCTTTGAAGCAAACCCTCACAGTATCATTTGTCTTTTTCAGCTTTTTACTGGCTCAAGATAAACGGCCAAATATTTTATTTGTATTTTCCGATGATCATGCCACCCATGCGATTGGTGCTTATAATGGTTGGTTAAAATCTGTTAATCCAACACCGGTTATTGATAAGCTTGCTTCCGAAGGTATGTTATTTGTGAACAGTTTCTGTACAAATTCAATTTGTGGACCCAGTCGAGCCGTTATTCAAACCGGTAAACATAGTCATAAGAATGGTTTCATGAATAATGGAAATTCTTTTGATTGGAATCAACAAACTTTTCCTAAACTTCTTCAAAAGACAGGTTACCAAACTGCCATTTACGGGAAAAGTCACCTAAAGGGAAGGCCACAAGGTTATGATGACTGGGCTGTCCTACCGGGGCAAGGACTCTATTATAACCCAGATATAATCTTTCCCGATGGGAAAAAACGTATAGATGGATACTGCACAGATGTGGTTACTGATTTAGCGGTGGATTGGTTAAAATCTAAACGCGAAGATGGCAAACCCTTCATGCTAATGGTTCAACACAAAGCACCGCATAGGAATTGGATGCCCGCCCTGCGCCATCTCAATTTGTATGATAATATCAAAATCCCTGAGCCTCCAACTCTCTTTGACAAATGGGAAGACAATGCGCCTGCCGCTCAGTATCAGGAACTTGAAATCGACCGCCACATGGATCTTAATTACGACTTGTTTTTAGACCTAACTCCTGAATTCAATCTCCCGCCTTCCCAAAAGTCGCAAGATCGCTCGGCATGGAATAACATGAAAAGAATGAGCGCCGAACAATTGAAAAAATGGAGAGCGTATTATGAACCTAGGGACAAAGAATTTCACCAGTCAAAACTTAAAGGAAAAGATCTTGTTCGTTGGAAATTTCAACGTTATGCGAAAAACTATCTTCGATGCGTAAAAGGAGTGGATGAAAGCTTGGAAACTCTACAAAAAACTTTATCCGACCTGAAATTAGATCAAAACACAATTGTGATATATTCCTCGGATCAAGGTTTTTACATTGGGGACCATGGTTGGTACGATAAGCGTTGGATGTATGAAGAGTCTCTTAAGATGCCTTTTATTGTTAAATGGCCAGGGGTCACCAAGCCTAATTCAAAGAACACTAACCTTATACAAAACCTTGATTATGCTCAAACCTTCCTAGAAATCGCCGGTGCGAAAATTCCAACAGATATGCAAGGTGCTTCACTGGTTCATCTCCTTAAAGGAGAAAATCCTCAAAACTGGAGAAAAGGTATTTACTATCACTATTATGAATACCCAAGTGTTCATATGATTCCACGCCATTATGGTATTCGAACGCAAAGACATAAACTAATGCACTTTTATCAATTTGAAAAAGAATGGGAATTGTATGATTTGAAAAAAGATCCAGACGAACTGATGAACTTGTACGGCCAATCAAAATACAAAATAATTCAGGAAAAACTGAGCAAACAACTTAAGGGGCTTCAAAAAAAATATGAGGACAACAGTGACATAACTACTAAGCCTGAACTCATTAAAAAGTACCGACCAAACTCTTAATCAATTAGGTTAAGTTCAGTTTTTTACCATCGGAAACCTGTTCGAATAGGCTTTCGTGAAGCCAATCCTTTAAATTCCACTTTTTAGCAATCACACGATACTTTTTTGCTTGTTTTCCATAGCTTTGCTCATAATCGGCGTAAGCAGCAGTGAGAAGAGTTCCATTATTATCAATTGAGACAGTTGATGGATAGCCCACATCTTTGGCTTTATTGCCAAACTGATGAATTACCCATGGTGGTCGCCAAGTTTTTCCTGCATCCAAACTTAGACGAACTCCAATACCCATGAGTCCTCGATTTCGAATCCCATAGGTCATTAGCAAACATTTCTGAGTAAGGGAAATTAAATCAGCTGGATGCTGCATCGGCAGTGTAAGTGATCCCCGTTCCTTCCAGTTTTTTCCGCTATTCAAACTTTCACACAACTTTACATGATGATCAATATGAGTACGGGTGACCGCCAATATCCGTCCGTCATCAAGGGAGCACAAGGTTGATTCATTGGAATCATTTCGTCCAAACTTGATTCGCCTACCCCATGTTAAACCATCATCATCTGAAAATGTAATCCAACTTTCACTTGGATTACCCATTCCTTGAGTTCGATAGCAACTGTAAGCTAATTTATCTTTTCCAAATTGAATAATTCGACCGTAGGGAATCGCACCCACATTATCTTTGGGAATCGAAGGTAATGCGTCCGTTTTCCATGTTTTACCACAATCCTTTGAACGAGATAACCTCTGACCAGTAAATCCAACAAATTTCCCTTCCTTAATATAAAAGCCACTTGAGAATGCTACTAAATCTCCATTATGAGCCAATCCAACAGCCAAATGCATTTGGTTACCTCCCTTTGGCTTGGGCGAAACGATTCCATGTTTCATCCACTTTGAACCATTTTTATTTAAAATAGATGAAACTAAATCGCCTTCCAATAAACCATGACTTGGAGCGTTAAAATAGGTGCAAAGAACTTTTCCTGATGGAAGTTTTGTTAAATTTGGCCAACCACATGCATTGGTAGCAATGACCGATAAAGATTTCATAAAGAATTTAATCAAGGAATTCATTTTCCTATCGTCAATCGTAAAGGATAGAAAAAGAGATAAAACCTAATTAAAAATATCCAGTAAACCTTAATTCCATATTTGACAAATTGACCATAATTGGAAAGTTATGTAAATAGCATGTCAAATTTCCTCACCTGTATATTTGTTTATTTTTATGTAGTTTCAAGCACGAAGGTAATGGCACAGATTGATCAAAGAGAATTTTTTGAATCAAAAATTCGACCGGTTCTCGTGGAACATTGTTACGAGTGCCACAACAGTTGGGGAAAAGCTAAATCTCAACTAACACTTGACTCTAGAGACGGCTTATTGAAGGGAGGAAACGAAGGTCCATCCATCATACCAGGTAATCCTGAGGATAGTCTTCTACTTCAGGTGATCAGGCATAATTTTAAAGATTTGCGGATGCCTAAGAGTGGCCCTCGACTCAGCAATGAAGTACTAGAAAATTTCAGGATATGGATTGCCAATGGAGCTTTTGACCCTAGGGATAAGCCTCCTTCAATTAAACAACTAGAAAAAACGACTTCTTGGGAAGCCGTTCGAGAACGGCGAAAGCAATGGTGGAGTTTTCAACCGATTCGTAAAATAGAACCGCCTCAAATAAATGACGGTCATCCTGTTGATCAATTTCTAATCTCCAAAATGCACCAATCTGGAATTGAGCCAAATGATAATGCAGAGGGATTAAGCATTTTACGTAGATTATCATTCGCTTTGACGGGATTACCTCCCACTATTGAGGAACAAGACCGTTTTTCAAATTTGGCTAATAATGACCTATCAAGCACAGTAGATAGATTTGCCGACGAACTGCTCGAGAGCCCACATTTTGGTGAACGATGGGCAAGACACTGGATGGATTGGGTCAGGTATGCTGATTCACATGGAAGTGAAGGTGACCCACAAATCCCGAACGCTTACCGTTATCGAAATTATTTAATTCGTGCACTCAATCAAGACATTGGCTTCGACCGTCTTGCCCGTGAACATATTGCGGGTGATTTGATTAAAGAACCTCGCATTAACCAATCACTTGGAATTAATGAATCTGCGATTGGAACTGCACACCTTCGATTTGTTCTTCACGGGTTTGCTCCAACTGATGCACTAGACGAACATGTTCGATTTACTGATGACCAAATTGATGCGGTGACCAAAACTTTTCTGGGACTGACAGTATCCTGTGCACGTTGTCACCACCATAAGTTTGATGCCATTAGCCAAGATGACTACTATGCTCTCTTTGGTATTTTATCCAACGGAAGGCCTGCACAAAAAGTAATCGAAGATCCAGCACATTTTACAGATCATGAAAAAACGCTTTTAGGTCTTAAAAATGAAATCAAAAATGAAATCGTAAAGGTTTGGAAGAAAATAGATCTCAATATTGAACTTGGAGCCAATAGGAAATCCACTGAAAAAAATGCCCTTAATTTCCTTCGCCCATGGGAGAAACTTCATTCACTTATTGATGATAATTTTTCAAAGGAATGGGATAAACTAAAGAAACAAGTAAAGGAAAGTGAGGCTAGGCTTAATGTACGCCGTTCAACTGTTTATCCACTGTCATGGGAACTTAAGGATCCAAAAACATATTCGAAGTGGAAGAAAAGTGGAACTGGCTTAAAAAACCATCCATCGAAATCTGGCCTATTTACTTTGAGTTTAAAGGGGGATAAAATACTCGAAGATATTCTACCCGCCGGAGCGTATACTCATCTATTAAGTACGAAACAGAATGGAACCCTTTCCTCACCAAGGTTTAAATTTGTTGAAGGCGACCTTTGGGTACGCGTAGTGGGTGACCAAGGCACAACTGTTCGTTATTCAGTATGGAATTACCCACGCAGAGGAACAGTTTACAAAAGATCCTCTCCAGATCCATTAGCAGAAAAATGGATTAACTTTAAAACAAACTATTGGGCGGGCGAAACCGGTTATCTTGAAGTAACTACAAATCGTGATCACCCTGTTGAAGCTGGAAATGCTGAACGCTCTTGGTTTGGAGTAACGGAGGCTTTACTTGCCACTCCAGGACAGGGACAACCTAAAGATGAAATTGCAGAAGTTCTCTCACCTTTATTTGCAAATCTATTACTTGAGAAAAATAATATATCATTAAAAAAACGGTATCTCGGAGTGATCAAAGATACGATCGATTCTTGGGAAAACGACTCATTGACAGACACACAAGCCCGCATCTTAAATTCACTAGTTAAACAAGGCATTCTGCCCAATACAAAAGAGCAATTGCCCAGTTGCTATAGTCTTGTTCAAAAATATCGGAAAATTGAGGAATTGATTAAGGCACCCCGACTCGCTCCAGGCGTCCTCGATGGTGTTCCTTTCGATCAGGCCTTATTTACACGAGGTGATCACAAAAAACCTGCACATAATGTGCCCCGGCGCTTTCTGGAGGCAATTGATTCAACGCCCTACCCTGATGGATCCAGCGGACGATTAGAATTTGCCCAAGATCTCTTGCGTAAAGATAATCCATTTACTGCACGAGTGATCGTAAATCGGATTTGGCACCATCTTTTTGGTAATGGATTAGTGAGAACGCCAGATAATTTCGGTCGATTGGGAGAACTTCCCTCCCATCCCGAACTGCTGGATTTCTTGGCCCATAAATTCAGAAAAGAAGGCTGGTCGATCAAAAGAATGATTAAATTTCTAGTGACTAGTGAAGTATTCCGATCTTCCTCAAACCCTTCGATTCTTGCCAAAGAAATCGACCCTCAGAACTTACTTCTCTCGCACGCTAATCTTCGAAGACTAGAAGCCGAACCGATTCGCGATGCGATGCTTTTAGTTTCAGGTCGACTACAACTGGATCGAGTGGCCGAAGGAATATCAGAACCACAGAATAGCCAAAGGAGATCTGTTTACAGACGAGTTCAACGAAATTCTCTCGATCCTTTCCTTTCGGTCTTTGATGCCCCAGTACCCTCCTCAACCAAGGGTCGCCGCGATATAACAAATGTACCCGCTCAGTCCCTAACACTCATGAATGACCCTGAAGTTCTAAGAGGTGCTAGAGAGTTCGCTAACCTACATAAAACTGGCAATATTGAAAATAGAATCTCCGAGTTGTTCCGTAAGGCTCTAGGCAGAAAACCTTCCGCAGGAGAACTCAACCATTCCATTGATTATTTGAATGCTACAGATAAGGAAGCAGCAATGATAAAATTAAATCTCTCAAAACTGACTCTCAAATTGAGGGAACTTAATGACCATGTAACGAAAGTAACTGAGCCGACACGGCAGAAAATAATCAATTTAAGAAATGTAAATTCGGCTCTCCAGGAGTCTCAGATAGCAAAACCGTCACTTCATTGGGATTTTAAAAATGGACTAGTTGATTCGATTGCAGGAGTTAAATGTTTCCTTAAAAAAGGAGCCAAACTGGAAAATGGTGAATTAATTGTTCAACAGAGTGGTTATGCAATCACTGAAAAAATCCCATTCGAGGTCACCGAAAAGACACTTTCTGCTTGGGTCAAACTAGATAACCTGAACCAACGATCCGGGGGAGTAATGACTATCCAGAGTCCTAATGGCGGAGTTTTTGATTCAATCGTTTTTGCTGAAAAAGAATCTAGAAAATGGATGTCCGGAAGCAACGGATTTGCCAGGACAAAAGCTTTTATAACCGCACCTTTTGAAATGGAAGCAGATCAAGAATTTGTTCACTTGGCAATTACCTACTCATCAAATGGAACAATCACTGGTTATCGAAATGGAGAAATATATGGACAACCCTACCAAGCAAACTCGACTAAATTCCTAAAGGCGGAGAGTGTAATTTCTTTTGGAGTACGGCATCTTCCCGCAAGCCCGAACCGGCTTCTCCAAGGGAGAATCAAAAAAGCATCACTTTTTGATCGTGCACTAACAAGTGATGAAATTCTATCTAAATTCAACCCAGGTTTACATATTACAGAGGAGAAAATAGTAAATGACTTATCTCCCGAGCAAAAAGAGACGTACAGGAAGTTGTTGAAGGAACTAGAAATCGTGAAGAAAAAAATTAAGAAAATAGAGGAATTTGAAAATACGAATAAACCAGATTTACAAGACTTAGCCCTCGCCCTTTTTAATATGAAAGAATTCATCTACATTAAATAATATATTATGAAAACTTTTCTAAGCCGTCGGCAAATGCTTGCTCATTGTTCAAGCGGATTTGGTCTACTTGCCCTCCAGGGACTTTGTGGGCAAAATCAAATATCTGCTCAACCACACTTTACTCCCAAAGCGAAAAGCGTAATTTTTTGTTACATGTCTGGGGGTGTTTCACATGTAGACACTTTTGATCCAAAACCGGCACTTCAAAAGTACACCGGTAAACCAATGCCGATTAAAGTGGAACGCACCCAATTCAACAATAACGGAAACATATTTCCTTCCCCCTTCGAATTTAAAAGGTATGGACAAAGTGGCATTCCTGTGAGTTCTATTTTTCCACGGACTGCTAAAATGGTTGATGAAATGGCAATAATTCGTTCCATGACCAGTAAGGTCAACGAACATGCCCAGGGTAATTATGCGATCCATACTGGATTTCCCTTTATGGGACACCCAACAGCCGGTGCTTGGGTAAACTACGGACTCGGGACACAAAACCAAAATCTTCCCGGTTTTGTAGTTTTACATAGTGGTGGGTCCGTCGCTCCACATGGTGGAGTGGGGTTATATGGAAGTGGATACCTACCCGCTAACAATCAAGGATCAATTTTACAAGTAGACAATGCTGAACCAATCCAAAATATAAACCCCCGTGAATCAATTTTCTCGCAACGAAAGCGGCTTGATTTTCACAAGAATTTTGATCAACAATTCCTAAACAAAGTTGGCGACAATCCTCAAGTGGAAGCGGCCATTCAAAATCATGAGGTGGCCTTTAGAATGCAAGCGGCTGTGCCCGAGTTATGTGACTTGAAAGAAGAAACCAAAGCGACAAAAAAATTATATGGTCTTGATTCTGCCGATTTGCAAAAGGCGGCCTACGCGAGGCAATGCCTGCTGGCTCGAAGATTGGTAGAACGAGGTGTCCGTTTTGTCGAATTAAGTTGCTTGACTGAAAAAATTGGAGCGGGGGGTGCGGCAAACCCATGGGATCAACACGGAGCACTTGAAAAAGGTCATGGAGCCATGGCTCACCAAGTTGACCAACCCATTGCCGGTCTTCTAGAAGATTTGAAATCTCGAGGGCTATTGGATGAAACTTTGGTAATATGGGCAGGTGAATTTGGACGAACTCCTTTTTCCCAAGGCAGTAACGGTAGAGATCACAACCCTTACGGGTTTTCCATCTGGATGGCTGGTGGAGGAATCAAGGGAGGAACAGTTTATGGGGCTACGGATGAATTCGGCTATCATGTCACTGAAAACAAATGCGATTTTTATGACTTATGGGCAACTGTACTTCACTTACTAGGATTGGACCATACCAACCTAACCTATCGCCATGGTGGCCGTGACTTACGCCTAACTGATGTTCACGGACGGGTTTTAAGCCCTATCCTTGCCTAATTCCGACTAAACATTCTTTCCCAAAGAGCGACAGAATGAAATGAATCCAGATACTTGATCTTTTAAACGAACAATTAAATCTTGATCAGTAACACCCTGTTCCTTGTTGACTACTTTATGTACTGATGGAATAAAAACTCGTTTAGGAAAATTGTACGCATTCCGATATCCAAATACTTGTTGTAGATGCTCAACTGGACGCAACGCACCAAATTGACCAGATGAAATTCCGACATAACAAATTGGTCGGTTTTCAAAACTTTCGGGAAAAGGTAACATGTCGATAAAAAGCTTAAGTGCCCCGCTCATACTTCCATTGTACTCTGGGGTAACCACGACTATTCCAGAGGACTCAAGAATTATTTCAGTAAATTCTTTCACTTTTTCAGGTTTTTCTAAGTATGCTTTTGGCGAAAATATTTCTAATGGTAGGCAAGTTAAGTCTAAAATTTTGTAATCAATGCCTAATTCCTTATACACTCCTGCCAGCCAATGGGTAAGTACAGAAGAAAGACTTCCTTCCCTATTTGTTCCAACGATAAGGGCGATCATTAGGATGCTTTTTGAATAAATGAAAGCAGTTGATCGTAATTAGATGCAACTGCCATATCAGGATATTCACTGACTAAAGAACTAGGCGGATCAAATAAAATACAATGGTCTGCAGTTTTCAGCATACCTAAATCATTATAACTATCTCCGGATGCAATAACTTCAAAATTAAGTTTTTGTAAGTACTGGACAGATTTTCTTTTATGATCGGGAAGCCTTAATTTAATAGCTTGAATTATGTCTGTTCCATCAACCTCTAACTCGTGGCAAAACAGGGTCGGATTCCCAAGCTTTTTCATAAGCGGACCCACAAATTCTGCGAATGTATCCGAAAGAATGATTAGCTCATATTTCGATCTAAGCGTATTTAAAAAATTAAGGGCACCAGGTAATGGATCTAATGTGCCAATAACCTCTTGAATTTGAGATAGAGTAAAGCCGTTCCTATTAAGAATTTCCAATCGATATCGCATGAGTACTTCATAATCAGGCTCATCTCTTGTGGTTCGCTTTAATTCCTGTACACCAGTTTTCTCAGCAAATGCGATCCAGATTTCTGGAACAAGAACTCCTTCTAAATCTAAGCAAACAATTTGCATTCGAATTAAGGCAATGAAGTTTCACCCATCAGGTAGCGATCGCATTCTCTCGCAGCTGCACGGCCTTCATTAATAGCCCAAACAATAAGGGATTGACCCCTTCTCATATCTCCAGCAGAGAACACACCATCAATATTTGTAGTAAATTGTCCATACTCTGCATTAATATTTGAACGAGAATCACGATCTAATCCCAATTCCTCCGCAATCACATCTTCAGGTCCAAGAAAACCCATAGCTAAAAATGCCACTTGAGCAGGAATCTCACGCACCGAGCCTGGGACTTCCACAGGCATAAATCGACCATTTTCTTGCTTCCATTCAATTTCATGAATGAGAATCCCATTAAGATTACCATCCTCATCTCCAATAAATTTCTTGGTCGCTGTTAGATAACTACGGGGATCTGCACCAAAAAGCTCTTTTGCCTCTTCTTGGCCATAATCCATCTTATAGACCTTGGGCCATTCTGGCCATGGATTGTCTGGAGCTCGCTCCTCTGGGGGTCGAGGCATAATTTCAAGTTGCGTAATACTTTTACAACCATGCCGCAAAGAAGTTCCCACGCAATCAGTGCCCGTATCTCCACCGCCAATTACCACTGCGTCTTTTCCTTTAGCTGCGGTCTCAAATGCAGTTACATCTTTAAGTGCAAGTAACCCTTGAGTATTCTTGGTTAAAAACTCCATCGCAAAATGAACCCCTTTAAGTTCTCTTCCCTCGACTGGTAAATCTCTTGGTTTAGTTGCCCCACAACAAAGCAATACGGAGTCAAAATCTTCGAGTAGTTTCTTAGCTGGTAAATCTTTTCCAATTTCAGTTGAAACGACAAATTCGATTCCCTCTTCGCTCAAAAGATCAACTCTTCGTTGAACAATCTGCTTGTCCAATTTCATATTGGGAATTCCATAAACAAGAAGCCCGCCTATGCGGTCAGCCCTCTCATAAACAGTGACCGAATGGCCCGCTTTGTTCAGTTGATCAGCAGCTGACAAACCAGCTGGCCCAGAACCGACTACTGCTACCTTTTTACCTGAACGGGACTTGGGTGGACTTGGCTTTACCCACCCTTCCTCAAAGCCTTTATCAATAATAGCACATTCAATACTTTTAATTGTAACCGGCGGTTCAATCACACCAAGAACGCATGACCCCTCACAAGGTGCGGGACATACACGACCAGTAAATTCTGGAAAGTTATTGGTTTTATGAAGTCTATCCAAAGCTTCTCTCCACTTATTGTGATAGACTAAATCGTTCCATTCGGGGATTAAATTATTAACAGGACAACCACTCGCCATGTTACTTATTGTCATACCTGTATGACAATAGGGAGTTCCACAATCCATACATCTAGAGCCTTGCACGCGAACCTTATCTTCCTCAAAAGGTTCATGAATTTCGGCCCAATCTTTTACTCGCTCGGTTGCGACACGATCGGGAATCGGTCGTCTTTCGTGTTCTAAAAATCCTGTAGGTTTTCCCATAATTATTTTAAATCTCTTTGATGAATTTTCTTTTAGTGGCCGGCGGCAACATTTTCTTCAAATGCTGCCTGTGCTGCATCATCTCCTTTTAATCCACGTTCTTCTGCTTTTTTCAGAGCGAGGAGAACACGCTCATAATCTTCGGGCATAATCTTTAAAAATTTATTGGAATAAGATTCCCAATTATCAAGAATTTCTTGGCCTCTTTGTGATTGTGTATATTCGATGTGTCGTGCGATTAATTGCTTAACTTCGGCGATTTCTGAATCGTCGCATTCTACTAGTGGATAAACCTTAACCATTTCATGATTTAATCTTTTATTGGAAAATTGGCCATCCTCATCAAGTACATAAGCGACACCACCAGACATTCCTGCCCCAAAGTTTCTGCCCGTTTTTCCAAGGCACAAAACAAGTCCTCCGGTCATATATTCACAACCATGGTCTCCCAGTCCTTCAATAACCGCTTTGACGCCTGAATTACGGACGCAAAATCTTTCCCCTGCAACCCCTGCAATATAAGCTTCACCAGAAGTAGCCCCGTAAAAGCAAACATTCCCAGTAATAATATTTTCGTGAGCAACAAAAGAAGCATTTTCTGGAGGACGCACAATTATCTTAGCACCAGATAAACCTTTTCCACAATAATCATTGGTATCTCCCTCAACTTTAAAAGTCATTCCTTTTGGACAGAAAGCACCAAGGCTTTGGCCAGCAGAGCCATTTAGGTTTATGCATATCGTATCTTCTGGTAACCCACCTGGTCCATAATTTCTAGAAACCTCAGCTCCTGTAATTGTACCCACCACGCGATCGGTGTTCAGAATCGGCAGATTAACTTTTACTTGAGCACCATTTTCTAATGCTGGTTTAGAAGCATTTAAAATCTCTCTGATATCAAGGGAATTTTCAAGTAAATGATCCTGCTTCAGCTGGCAGTAGGTTCCTACTTCAGGACCCACATCAGGGCGATATAAAATTTTTGAATAATCTAATCCTTTTGCCTTCCAATGATCTAAACCATTTCGAAGCTCAAGCCTGTCAACCCGGCCAACCATTTCATTGATCGAACGAAATCCAAGCTTTGCCATCGTTTCTCGCATTTCCTCTGCGATGAAATTCATGAAATTGACCACTGCATCAGCTCCTCCGGCAAACTTTTCGCGCAGACGAGGGTCTTGGGTTGCAATCCCAACGGGACAAGTATTTTTGTGGCAGACTCTCATCATTAAACATCCAAGAGTAACTAATGGAGCGGTAGCAAATCCAAATTCCTCAGCACCAAGCAAGCAGGCAATTGCGACATCACGTCCCGTTTTGAGCTGTCCGTCTGTCTCTAAAACGATACGACTACGAAGATCGTTTAAAAGCAGAGTTTGATTCGTTTCTGCAACGCCGAGTTCCCATGGTGCCCCTGCATGTTGAATTGATGATCGGGGTGAAGCGCCAGTTCCGCCATCATAACCAGAAACAAGAATTACATCTGCCTTGGCTTTAGCAACCCCAGCTGCAATTGTTCCAACTCCTACTTCAGAAACAAGCTTTACATTAACTCGAGCATGCAAATTTGAATTTTTAAGATCATGAATAAGTTCAGCCAAATCTTCGATAGAATATATATCGTGATGTGGGGGAGGTGAAATCAAACCAACACCAGGAGTTGTGCCCCGGGTCTTTGCAATTGGAGGCAAAACTTTGTGACCAGGTAATTCCCCACCCTCCCCTGGCTTTGCCCCTTGAACAATTTTAATTTGAATTTCGTCAGAATTTACTAAATAAAAACTAGTCACCCCAAATCTACCGCTTGCCACTTGCTTGATCGCTGAACGTCGAGACGATCCATCTGGTTCAGGGGTGAAACGTTCTAAATCCTCTCCGCCCTCACCTGTGTTTGATTTGCCGCCCAAACGATTCATCGCAATAGCAAGGCTTTCATGGGCTTCCTTAGATATCGATCCGTAAGACATTGCACCAGTTTTGAATCTTTTTACAATATCCTTTGCGGATTCGACTTCATCGATAGGAATTTCGGTATTTTGATCAAATTTAAAATCCATTAAACCTCTCAAGGTATATAAATCTCTAGATTGGTCGTTTACCGCTGTTGAATATTCTTTAAAAACCTCGTAATCTCCAAGCCTTGTCGCTTTTTGTAAGCGATGGATTGTAGTGGGGTTAAAAAGATGTTTTTCACCTGTTGCCCTCCATTGATATACTCCGCCGGGATCTAGAGGTAACGATCGCTCGTCGGGCCTTGGTGCAAATGCAAAACTATGTCGGTGTCGAGCCTCGGAAGCAATGGTTTCAATTCCAATTCCTTCTACTCTTGTGGCAGTCTTGGGGAAATATTTATCGATCAGTTTTTGGTTAAGTCCAATCGCTTCAAAAATTTGTGCCCCACGATAAGATGCGATCGTAGAAATTCCCATCTTAGACATCGTTTTTATGACTCCGTTTAGATTAGCTTTGAGAAAATTCTTACAGGCAACTTTCGGATCTTCATTCAAATCACCAGTTTGTATCATGTGACGAACCGTTTGAAGAGCTAGGTATGGATTTACTAGATCTGCACCATAACCAATCAACAGAGCGAAATGTTGAACTTCACGAGGTTCTCCAGATTCTACAACTAAGGAAACTTTAGTTCTGGTACCATTTCTAGTAAGATGGTGATGAAGACCTGAGCATGCTAAAAGTGCCGGTATTGCTGCTTTTTCTTCAGACAACTGAATATCAGATAAAATAAGAATGTTTACGCCATTACTGATTGCTTCATCTGCTTTTTGAAACAATTCTTCCAATGCATTTTCGATGTCATTGCCATCAACTTCGCTAACATCAGGTTTAAAAAGTATTGAAAGAACGAAAGACTTAAAATCAGAGGGTAGATCTCCCTTTAGTTGAGCTATTTGAAAATCGTCGACTAAAGGGGAATCATACTTGATTAATCTACAACTTTTCGGTCCAGGTTTGGTAAGGTTACCTTCGGACCCAACAAAACTGGTAGATGCTGTAACAAGTTCTTCTCTAATTGGATCAATTGGAGGATTTGTTACTTGAGCAAATAATTGTTTAAAGTAATTGTATATGGCTTGTGATTTATCCGAAAGGACTGCAAGTGGAGAGTCGTTTCCCATAGAGCCAAGGGGTTGCTTACCAGATTGAGCACTTGGCCCAATAAGAAAACGTAAGTCCTCAAAAGTATAACCAAAAGCTTTTTGCTTTACGACGATGGAGGAGAAATCATCGACAGTTTTCTCCTTAGGCATGGGCAAAGACGATGAGTCTATCAATGACTCCTTCAACCAATCTCCATATGGGCTTTCTCGCGCAATTTTCTCCTTTAATTCATTATCTTCAACAATCTTACCTTCTTCCATATCAATAAGAAACATTCTTCCCGGCTCAAGGCGTCCCTTCTTAATAATTGTTGAGGGATCAATTGAAGAAAGAACTCCAACTTCAGATGCAAGTATCACTAGATCGTCCTTTGTGACATAGTATCTAGAAGGACGCAGACCATTCCGATCGAGAACGGCACCGACTTGAGTCCCGTCTGAAAAAGCAATGGACGCTGGACCATCCCAAGGCTCCATTACACATGCATGGAATTCGTAGAAATCCCTTTTAAATTGTGGCATGTCTTTATGTTTTTCCCAAGGTTCGGGAATCATCATCATCATTGCATGAGATAGGCTTCTACCTGATAAAATAAGGAACTCCAAACAATTATCAAACTTCTGTGAATCAGAACCGTCTTCCCTAATAATTGGTAATAACTTATTTACATCATCTCCGAAAACATCACTCGCAAGCTGCATCTGACGAGCATAAAGCCAATTTTCATTTCCTCGGACGGTGTTAATTTCACCATTGTGGCAAATATACCTAAATGGCTGTGCTCTGTGCCAGCTTGGAAAAGTGTTGGTTGAGAATCTCGAATGAGTAAGCGCGAGAGCCGACTCCATGGAGGGATCCAGTAAATCAGGAAAATAATCTGTAAGTTGCTGAGTTGTAAGCATCCCTTTGTAAGTCATTGTCTTTGAAGAAAATGAACTTATGTGAAAACTTACATCAGGGTCATCTGAACTGAATCTTAATCGGTGGCTTATAATTCTACGAGTCAAATAAAGCTTTCGTTCGAATGACAATCCACGATCAATTCCTTCGGGGCGTTCAACAAATAGTTGTTCCATTCGAGGCTCGCATACTGACGATGCTTTGCCCAAGATTTCACTCTTAACGGGTACAGGTCTCCAACCAAGAAATTTGAGTCCCATTTCTAAAAGAACTTCCGCTGCTACTTCTTTTTCTCTTTTATATAGTTCTTCATCTTTAGACAAAAAGATAAACGCGGCACCGTAGTCACCTTCTTGAGGCAATGATAAAGAAAGCTCCGACAAGCATGCCTTCCTTAAGAATTTATCAGGAATTTGAATAAATAAACCGGCACCATCACCTGTAATAGGGTCACAACCACATCCTCCACGATGATCTAGATTAACGCATATCTCAAGAGCACCCTGGACTATGCTGTGCGAGCGTCTGCCCTTTATATCAACAATCAAACCTATTCCACAATTTTCGTGTTCATAAGCTGGATCATATAATCCTTGTTTAGGGGGTAATGTCATATTTAAAGAAAGTTTAGAGTGAATGAGTTAGTATATTCTCTATAATCAGCTCTACAAGCAAAAGAACGATTCATTTTGCGTGATGGCTTTTATCGGTCAAGGATTTTAGATCGAAATCTCAAATTAGACTAACTTTTGAAAAAGTTCAGTATAAATAAAATTTTTCTCTATTTCTTTAATTCCTAAAGATCGAAGAGCGTTTCTCTCCGCATATTTTCGAAATGGCTCAACCTTCCAAGCATGAATTCCCGTGGTGAAATTAAAAAACAAATACATCATGCGAATTTTAAAATAGTTAAACCCATTACCAAATGCCTTAAGATCATGAAAATCGCTGTTTACCCAAAAACCTTCTTTCTTTAAAAATTGAGCACATTTTGGCACTAAATATTCGATTTGTTGGGATACAAAACAATCCCAAAAGAAAAATGAACATATTAAATCAAACTCCTTAGTAGAGGCAAAATGCTCCACAGGAATGCATTTAAAACTAACTCTATTCAGATTTTCCTTTGTGATTTTTGA
>Ga0209711_10002147_pt1 | contig 18153 bp, 19 predicted proteins | sample ArcticOcean_MG_C_7_FD_187441 | JGI IMG/M metagenome (GOLD analysis project Ga0209711, IMG submission 187441) | Marine microbial communities from western Arctic Ocean - ArcticOcean_MG_CB11_88 (SPAdes) (version 2) | ecosystem: Environmental > Aquatic > Marine > Oceanic | place: Arctic Ocean... | reverse complement strand
TAAAGTCTTCAAGGTTTAAGTCAATATCATCAATCTTGGAAGATAACTTATAGGCATAGTAATAACGAAGGCACTCTGGATTAAGAGTTTCAAGATAAGTCCTGGCCTGAATGAAGGTTCCACGCGACTTACTCATCTTCTGACCGTTGACCGATAAGAAACCGTGCGCAAAGATTGCGTTCGGCGTTCTAAAGTTTGAGCCCATTAATGTGGCCGGCCAAAATAGTGCATGGAAGTACACAATGTCCTTACCAATGAAGTGATAAAGCTCAGTATCCGAGCCCTTAGCAAAGAAGTCATCAAACTCAAGGTCACTGTTGTCACACAGCTTTTTAAAGCTCGCCATGTATCCAATAGGCGCGTCAAGCCAGACATAGAAATACTTGTCCTCAGTTCCTGGAATTTGAAAGCCAAAGTAAGGCTTATCCCTAGAAATGTCCCACTGCTGAAGTCCCTGCTCGAACCACTCGGCTAATTTATTGCTGACCTCATCTTGAAGGTGTCCAGCGTTTGTCCACTCCTTTAATTGCTGTTCAAACTGAGGCAGATCAAAGAAGTAGTGCTCAGACTCTTTTTCAATTGGGACTGCGCCCGAGACAACTGACCTAGCATTCTTAAGCTCTGTTGTTGAATAGGTTGCGCCGCATACCTCACAGTTATCACCGTACTGATCCTCAGCGCCGCACTTAGGGCATTCACCTTTAATGAAACGGTCTGGCAGAAACATTTCTTTTTCAGGGTCATAGGCCTGAGATATAACGCGGGTCTTAATAAAGCCTGAATCTTTAAGGCGAGAATAGATCAGCTCTGAGTAATGACGGTTCTCTTCAGAGTGCGTCGAGTGGAACTGACTGAAGTCAACATTAAAATCTTTAAAGTCTGCCTGGTGGCGCTCACTAACCCCTGCAATTAACTCTTCAGGATCAATCCCCATCTCATCTGCCTTGAGCATAATCGGAGTTCCGTGGGCATCGTCCGCGCAAACATAATGACACTCATTACCCTGCATTTTTTGAAACCGAACCCAGATATCTGTTTGAATGTATTCAAGCAAGTGCCCTAAATGAATCTCACCGTTGGCATAAGGCAGAGCTGAAGTAACAAGTATTCTACGTTTGGTCATAATTTGTTATCAATAATCCCAATATTATTAAGGATTCCTAAGATAGTTGTACGATAAAATAGCGCTATTTTACCGACTGAGGTCACCCAATTGACAAATTTAACCGAAGACTCAATACAAAAAATTCTTAGTACTGTTATAGATGTTCATACAGGCTTAGATCTTGTTTCATCTGATAACGTTAAAAATATTTCGATTGATGATGAGATCGTGAACGTTGAGTTGCTCCTTAAGTATCCTGCGATTAACTACCACGAAGACCTTAAAGGCTCAGTTGAGGAGGCGCTCTCAAAAGAAGGCGTCAACTACTCAAACATATCAATCAAGTCTAAAATAGCGACTTACGCAGTCCAAGGCGGAGTTCCCGCACTTCCTGGCGTTAAAAATATTATTGCTGTTGCGTCTGGAAAAGGAGGCGTTGGAAAGTCAACGACTGCGGTTAATATTGCACTCTCTCTTCAGTCTGAAGGTGCAACCGTTGCGCTCCTTGATGCGGACATTTATGGACCCTCTCAGCCGCGTATGTTAGGCGTCAAAGACCTTAGGCCCGAAGAGTCTAAAGATGGTAATATGAAGCCTGTTATCGCTCATGGAATTCAAGCAATGTCGATCGGATTTTTAGTGGAAGAAGCTGCCCCCATGGTGTGGCGCGGCCCGATGGTAACTCAGGCTTTAGAGCAGCTTTTAAAAAACACAGAGTGGCAAGATGTTGACTATATGATTGTCGACCTTCCGCCCGGAACTGGCGATACTCAGCTAACCTTATCTCAAAAAATACCGGTCAGCGGCGCTGTTATTGTTACAACCCCCCAAGACATTGCGCTTATTGATGCTCAAAAAGGTTTGGCGATGTTCGAAAAAGTTAACATCCCAATACTAGGCATTGTCGAAAACATGTCGATTCATATTTGCTCAAACTGTAATCACGCTGAAGAAATTTTTGGTCATGGTGGCGGTGAGCGAATGGCGGCCACCTCTAATACAAAGTTTCTTGGAGCGCTGCCTCTTAAGCTAGAAATTAGAACCGATGTTGATGAGGGCACCCCAAGCGTCGCTAAAGACCCAGAGAGTAAAGTCTCAATGATGTATCAAGAGATCGCGAGAAAAGTTGCCGCAACCCTTTCGCTTCAAAGCGAAACAATTGGCGCATTTCCTAATATTACAATTGAGTAAGAATTTATAAGCTTGCTAGCCTCTTTCTTTGTCGAAATAGGTTAGTGACAGGCCAGGTTAAATTTCTTTAATCGCCAGTAGTTATAAGGCCAAGGTGCTAAAAAACCGACTAAAAGCATTAAAGGGATCGCAAAATAATTTAGGCCCAAGACGCCGCCTGTAAACACCAGGTCTGTAAACATCATCGCGACTTCCATCATCAGCATTGAAATAAAAGACATCCCGAGGGCTGTTTTTAAGGCGTTCGCAAAATCAAAATTTGACCGGATAAGAATGATCGTTTCCAAGATGACACTTGTTATTAGGCCATTAATAAGAGGCAGCGCTGCAAATAAGTACCAAACAGTACTATAAAGAACGACGTCACTCGTGATTCCAGAGTAGCTGAAATAAGCCAACGTTGCAAACTCACCGGTAGCGCAGCCAATAAGACACCACTTTGTATTATTGGCGCTTTTTGCCCACGTATGCTTACAGACCCAAAAGCCATCATTAATTTTATCTAAAAACATAAGTATCCTCTTTTTTAAAGTTTAGTGATTTTCTGACACCTGATTAATGGTGTACCTTGGTATCTCGATGACCAGGTCGTCATCCAAGACAATAGCCTGGCAAGATAGTCTTGAATCAGGATCTAACCCCCAAGCCTTGTCGAGTAAGTCGTCTTCAATCTCGTCAGACTCTTCAATAGAGTCGAAGCCCTCTCGAACGTATATATGACATGTGGTGCAGGCATTCGACATTTCACATGCATGCTCAATTTCAATGCCGTTATCAAGCAAGGCCCTACAAACACTAGTCCCAGTGATCGTCTCAATTACAATACCTTCAGGACAGAATTCTTCGTTTGGCAAGATAATTAATTGAGGCATAGTGGTAGTTTATAGTTATTAGTTAAATTCATCAATTTTATGACCTTTCATCGCGCTCATTATTGACTTGTTCATTCTCATTTCAACAAACTTTGTGCTGACCTTTTCAAGACTTAGGGTCGCATTTTTTATAAGGACAACATCATCGGACTCTAATATTGACGACAAATACTCTCTAGCCTTAAGGATACTTTTAAGCATCGCGTCATCCAGGAGCGCCTTATCTGCCTTTAATGCCGAGTCAATCGCTTCAATAGTTCTTGTCGCGTCAACCTTCTGCTCTTGAAGTTGCCTTAAAATAATATCTTCCTGCGCAAACACTACGGAATCCCTCAGCATCTTTTCCATGTCTGAGTCATCAAGACCAAATGACGGCTTAATAACAATTTCAGATTTAACGCCAGAGGTTTCCTCTTTGGCTGAGACTGAAAGCAGTCCGTCCGCATCCACCTGAAACTCAACCAAAATACGGGCGCGGCCGGCAACCATTGGAGGAATACCTTTCAATTCAAAACGGCCTAGCGATCTGCAATCTTTTGTCAGCTCACGCTCACCTTGAAACACATGAATACTCATACCGGTCTGGCCATCTTTATAGGTCGTAAACTCTTGCGCCCTGGTAATCGGTATTGTCGTATTTCTATGAACGACCTTCTCAACAAGCCCGCCCATAGTCTCAAGACCTAGCGAGAGTGGCAAAACGTCTAATAACAATACATCATCTCTACTTTTGTTGCCAACCAATATATTTGCCTGAATTGCAGCGCCTTTAGCGACAACTTCATCTGGATTAATTGAGCATAAAACAGGCTTATTAAAAACCTCTCCAACACGCGCTCTAACTTCGCTCATTCGAGTTGACCCGCCAACCATAATCACCTCTTTGACATCTTTTATATTAATATCAGCATCCCTCAAAGCTCTTTTTGTTAATAGCAATGTTCTCTTAATCAGGGCTTCGCTTAAAGTATCAAACTGAGGCTTTGTGATTTTATAAGACTGACCTTCAACAGAAAATTCAGCAACTTCCTTGGAAGATAGCTCTTCTTTTGCAAACTTTGAAAGCTTTCGAATTGTTTGGATTTGCGTGGCCGACAAATTATTTAAATTAAGTGAATCAATACAATCTTCAAAAATTAAGTTATCAAAGTCATCCCCGCCAAGGCTTGAATCACCGCCCGTTGAAAGGACCTCAAAAACGCCTTTAGTAAAACTTAGTATTGATATATCAAACGTGCCCCCACCTAGATCATAAATCGCATGAATGCCTTCCTCTCCAGATTCAAGTCCATAAGCAATCGCGGCCGCTGTTGGCTCATTAAGTAGTCTCAAAACATTTATCCCAGCAAGTTTAGCAGAGTCCTTTGTCGACTGCCTCTGGGCATCATTAAAGTAGGCTGGAACGGTAATTACTGCGCCCTTTAGTTCGCCTCCAAGCGCGCCTTCAGCTCGCTGCTTTAGAGTGGAGAGTATTTTTGCTGAAATTTCGATTGCGGATAGATTACCAATTGCCGTCTTAAATAAAACGCTGCCGTTATGATCTACAAAATCGTAGGGTAAGTTTTTAAATTCTCTTGTCTCACTATACCCAATCCCCATAAAGCGCTTAATCGATAGAACGGTATTTTTTGGATCTTTTGTCGCTAAATCTAGCGCATCATTGCCTACCAAAAGCTCTTTAGAGCCGCAATAAACAACTGACGGAAGAATCGCCCTTCCCTTTTGATCTAAAACTAGTTTTGTCTCACCACTCATAACGCTAGCTACAAGTGAGTTTGTTGTTCCTAAGTCAATACCGCACGCTAAATTATGGTGGTGAGGCGCAGTTGACTGGCCAGGCTCTGAAATTTGTAATAATGCCATAAATTAAATCCCTAGAGCAGTTCGTCCATCAACTTATTAGCTTCCTTATAGAGCTGATCGTAAAACTTTAATTCCCTGACATTCATTCTGATATCCATAAGGTCACTTTTAAGCTCAAAAGCCTTATAAATTGACTCTGTATTTTTTTCAATATGAAGATCAATTCGCTCCATAAAGTCTTCTAGGCCAATGCTATCACGATCCTCTTCAAGCTCCTCAAGCTCCTCTCTTAAGCCAATCTGAGAAATTAAAAAATCTTGGTTCATTGCCGTATCTCTTTCATCAAAAGGATCAAGGCCTTCTAGCTTAAGAAGATAACTCGCGCGATTCAAAGGCGATTTAAGAGATGTATATGCGCTATTGAGAAGTGATGTATTCTGAAGCGCTTGAATCTTTTCAGATTCACTTTTAGTCACATAATTGTCGGGGTGAAACCTTGATATTTCTTTGCGATAAGAGCTTTTGAGCTGATTATCATCAATAAAGAATGAGGTCTCAAGATCAAATAACTCAAAGTAATTTTGCATTAGGGTAGTACCTTAGAAACAAATGAAAGCGTATTAAACAGTAAAGGATTCGCCACAACCGCATTCAGCTTTTGAATTTGGATTGTTAAACTCGAAACCTTCGTTTAGACCCTCTTTTTGATAGTCAACTTCAGTGCCATCAATATAAATTAAACTTTTGGCATCAACAATAACTTTAACGCCCTTGTCATCAAACAGAGTATCGTCATCATTAACATCATCAACAAACTCCATATTGTAACCAAGCCCAGAGCAGCCAGTAGTTTGCACAGAAAGTCTTACACCAACTCCCGTTCCTCGATTTGTTAAATAATCGCTCATTCGCTCTGCTGCTTTTTCTGTTAAGGTTATTGCCATAATTATTAGCTAGCTTTACTCTTTAGATCATTAATTGCTGCTTTTATTGCATCTTCAGCCAACACTGAACAGTGAATTTTCACAGGCGGCAACTCTAGCTCTTCTACAATATCAGTATTCTTAATCTGGGCAGCTTCATCGAGCGTTTTACCTTTAACCCATTCTGTTAACAGAGACGACGAGGCTATTGCCGAGCCGCAGCCATATGTTTTAAATTTAGCTTCTTCAATTACGCCAGCATCGTTCACCTGTATTTGCAACCTCATTACGTCGCCACAAGCAGGCGCTCCAACCATTCCTGTGCCTACATTAAGCGCATCTTTATCTAAAACCCCAACATTGCGAGGGTTTTCATAGTGATCTAATACTTTTTTACCATATGCCATAAGTTACTCCAAAGTTAACTTTTAATTTTACTCTATACCGTTATATTTTATTGATTTAAACGCTTAATTTACTTAATGCGCAGCCCACTCTACCGTACTTAAATCAATGCCATCTTTAAACATGTCCCATAAAGGCGACAAATCTCTTAATTTTTGAACTTTTTCACGAACCAGTTTAATTGCATCGTCGACATCTTTTTCTGTTGTGTAGCGCCCAACGCTGAAGCGAATCGAACTATGAGCAAGCTCATCAGTAAGTCCAAGTGCGCGAAGTACATAAGAAGGCTCTAAACTTGATGATGTGCATGCTGAGCCAGAAGACACAGCAACATCCGAAATAGCCATCATTAAGGATTCACCCTCAACGTAATTAAAGCTAATATTTAAGTTTCCAGAAATTCTTTGCTCAAGGTCACCGTTAACAACAACCTCTTCCATGTCAGAAAAACCAGCAAGCAACCTGTCGCGTAGTTTTTGAACTCTTATGCCTTCATCTTTCATTTCAGCTTTAGCGATAGCAAACGCCTCGCCGATACCAACAATTTGATGAGTCGCCAGAGTACCAGATCGCATTCCGCGCTCATGTCCACCACCATGCATCTGAGCCTCAAGCCTCACTCTTGGCTTGCGAGAGACATAAAGAGCCCCCATTCCTTTTGGTCCATATATCTTGTGCGCTGAAAAACTCATTAAATCTACAGGAAGTGACTCTAAGTTTATCCCTATCTTGCCAACTGATTGAGCAGCATCAACATGAAAAAATACTTTATTTTCTCTGCAAATATCACCAATAGCCTGTAAGTCCTGAATAACACCAATCTCATTATTAACATGCATGATTGAGGCTAGAATTGTATCTTCTCTTATTGTTTTTTTAAAAACTTCAATGTCTAAAAGGCCATTAGGCAATGGATCTAAGTAGGTTACTTCAAAACCTTCTCTTTCCAGTTGACGGCATGTGTCTAAGACTGCCTTGTGTTCGGTCTTTAGGGTAATAATGTGCTTACCACGTTTTTCATAAAAGTGTGCAATACCCTTTATTGCTAGATTGTTTGATTCTGTTGCTCCTGAAGTCCACACAATTTCTCTTGGATCTGCTCCAACTAGATCGGCTACTTGTGAGCGCGCCTCATCAACCGCTTTTTCAGCTTGCCACCCATAATAATGTGAGCGTGAAGCCGCATTTCCAAAGTCACCTTCCATAGTTAAATATTTAGCCATTTTTTTAGCAACACGTTGATCTACTGGAGTAGTAGATGAATAGTCCATATAAGTTGGAGTTAGCATTATTTATATTCCTTAATTATTAATGTAATTGTATGTCTTGATTGATCTTGTAATCATCTATGACCTGTTGAAGATTTCTCGAACTCAGAAATCCTCTTATTTGATCACTTACCTCACACCACAAGTGATGTGACAAACACTGCTTACCCCTTAAGCAATCTTTGGAGCCGTGACAGCGACGTAAATCTATGTTTTCATCAACTGCTTCAATAATTTGTGTAAGAGTAACGTCCACAGCGTTAACATTTAAAAGATAACCGCCTCCTGGACCTCGAACACTTTTAACCAAAGATGCTTTTCTTAACTTAGCAAAAAGTTGTTCTAAGTAAGAAAGTGAGATATTTTGCCTTTGAGAAATCATATCTAGTGTGACAGGTTTAGCCGACTCATTAGATGCCAGGTCAAGCATTGCAGTTACTGCGTATCTTCCTTTTGTGGTTAGTTGCATAACTTTATTAATTCATTAAAAATCCAAGGTAATTATACTAGTAACCAAGGAAAATAGTCAAGTATTAAATTCACCCAACAATTACTTATTTTCAACAATTTTTGAGACTACAACTTTAGAATCAGAATCAACTGGAAGTTTAGATATTTTTTTATCAATTTCAGCCAAACGCTCAACAATAGAATCTATAGCCTGAATAGTAGGATCATTCGAGCGGCCACTTGAGCTTGCGGCATAAGAGTCAAATGTATCACTCTCGCTTGCCTTCTTTTTAACTACGCGACCCGGAATACCAACAACTGTGTCATTATCATCAACAGATCTAACAACAACGGAGTTTGATCCAACGCGTACATTGTATCCAAGCGTAATCGGACCTAAAATTTTTGCTCCAGCGCCTATGACTACCCCGTCCTTAAGAGTAGGATGGCGTTTCTCTTTATCCCAGGAGGTTCCGCCGAGCGTAACCCCATGATACATCATACAGTCATCGCCGATTTCCGCAGTCTCTCCAATAACAACGCCCATACCGTGATCGATGAAAAAACGCCTTCCAATAACAGCCCCAGGATGGATCTCAATTCCAGTAAACCAGCGAGCAAAAGTTGAAATAAATCGTGCAAGCCAAAACAGTTTGTAGCCCCACAATAAATGAGTTAATCGGTAGATAATTACCGCCTGAACGCCTGAATAACAGGTGAGTATTTCAAACACATTTCTTGCAGCAGGGTCGCGATCAAATACGCTTTTAACATCTTCAATAATTCTCATGTACGGATTATACCATTATTGATAATAACAAGATTTTTGTGAACATAAAATAACACACATTTAAATTGAAACCATTAACCGTAAGAATGTGTCGATTTAAATCTTTTATAACTCCACATATATTGCTCTGGAAGCCTTCTAATTAAAGCCTCAATAGAGTCGTTCATTGATGCAACGTGCTGCTCTAAAGTTTCTCCATTTGCACCCAGGTCGACGGGCTCTAGGTTTAGTTCATAACCTTTGCCCTTAGGTAGTCTTTCAGCCCAAAACATTAAAACCTGCACATCGTTCTTTTTTGCAATTTTAGCGAGCAAAGTCATCGTGTTTGCTTGTTTATTAAAGAAAGGAGCCATAATGCCCCCCTCCTCTCCTGGGTCTTGATCTGGAAGCATTCCAACAAGTTCCCTATTTTTTAAAGCACGCTGGATCTTAAAAATGCCAGTTTTATCGGCACTCGCCATCGTCAGATTGCCTTGATTTCTTCGCTTAAACAAATAGGCATTTTGCTTTTGACTTCTTAATGGCTTATACATAAATGTGACTTTTCTTTTATCAGCGAGGACTCTACCCGTTATCTCCCAGCAACCAATATGGGGCACTAACAAAATAGTGTTTTTAGAGCTATCTAAATAATGCTCACCTTTGATACTTTGAACAAGGCTCACATTTTTTGAAAAACTTTTATTCCAAATTAAGCCAGACTCGGTTAAGTTTTGACCTGTATGAATAAGGGTCTTTTTAACAAGAGACTGTCGCTCTTGGTTCGTGATTTCAGGGAAGCAGATTTCAATATTTTGTTCGGAAACTTTTTTTGCTTCTGAACTAGTAAAATATAGTAAATTTCCTATTAAAGCGCCAAATATATGATTAATCTTTAGAGGCAAGAAAGAGCATAAAGATAAAAATAGGCGAATCATGCTTAATTATATAATTGATCGATTGCTGCCTTGTAGTCAACAACTATTTTTTGGTAAGTGCCAGCTGCCTGGAGATAAGTTAAATTTGCTAGATTAGCGTTTCTTTTTGCAGCAATAACTAAAGACTTTTGGCCGCGAGCCTCAGAAAACTTTATTTGCTCTTCAATTACCATTTCTTCTGCTAAAGAACCCTGCTCTAGATAAAGCACAACAAGTTCAGACAATAGATCAACTTGCGCAAGCAGGTAATTAATTTGATGAATATTGGTAATTTCAGCTTCTTTCTTTTGAGCGTCAATAGTATCAATACTAATTTCTGTGCGCTCAACGTCGATCAGTTCTTTTCTAGAGCCTAATGGGTAAGAGATATCAACGCCAACATTCCAAGAATAATCCCTATTACCAAAGCTACCAAAATATTTATCATTCTCCCCTAGAGAAGACAAGCCTAAGTTTAAATTTACGCTAGGCATGGTTTTATTTTCAAACGTTACCAGCTGTCTTTGGAGCCTAGCTTTATCAAAATCAAATTTTAGTATTGATCTCGAATCGCTAACAAAAGAGCGCGGATCAATTTCAGTTAAGTTGTGCACTTCAAATAAGTCAAAATCAACGATCATACCTGACTCTTTAGTACCAATTAGATTGGCGAGCTCTCTTCTTTCAATAATCAATTCTTTGCTAGACTGAAGTAACTGCTGCTTTGCTTTTACATAAGAATCTTTTTGTTGAATTAAGACCGACTTATCAATCAACGAGTTTTTAAATTTTTCTTCATCCAGGTCAAGTTGTTGCTTTGATAAGTCGAGTGAAATTTGATGGTTTTTTACAATTTCTTGTTTGAGCGCCAAATCTATAAATTTAGATAATTTCGATGCTAGAAAATTTTCCGCTTGCTCTTCAAGGCTTACTTGTTTTGCTATTAAATCTAACGATGCGAGGTCAGAGGCAAGGCGGTCATTCAAACCATCTTTGTTTTGCAGCAAAGGCCTAATATAATCAAGCGCCAAAAGATTTGCATGAGAGGCGTTACTGTCTTTATCATTTCGAGTTAAAGAGTGTTTTAAATTAACACTAGCGCCCGAGTTTTCTACTTTTCTATTCGCGGATACTTCATATTTAGTTGAGTAGAGCTCCTTATATGCTCTTGTAGATGTATCCTCTCCACCTGAGAACGCTTCACTTGCGCCAGCCTTTATGTTCCAGTCAGAGTAGGTTAGAGATGATTTTTGATCGAGCAAGCTTGTTTTTTCAGATAAAGATAGCTGAACAAAGTAAGGGTGGGTTTCGACTAACCTTTCACTAAACTCATTTAAGGTTATTGCACTTGCATTTAATGATATTAACAAAAATATCGAAAGACTTGCTCTATATAACATCTTATCCCCTTGATTGATGACAATAAAAACATATTAAGAAATACATTTTAGATTATCAAATCAATATTTTAGTGAAGTTTTGATGAATTTTAAGAAAAAAATAAAAAATACAAAAAAACTATAACGCTTTAACAATTTCATCAATTACGTGATTAAGTTTTTTTCTATTTGTATTAATAATGATTGAAGCAGCATCTTTATAAAGCGGATCTCTAGCTTGAACTATATTTGTAATAGTTTCTCTGCGGTTGGTACTTTTTTCAAGTAGAGGCCTGGTTTTAGATTGAGCAGTTCTCCTAAGGATTTGGTCAACGGAAGACGATAGATAGACCACAAAACCTGCTTGCCTCATTAATTCACGGTTTTCTTTCAATAAAATAGCGCCGCCGCCAGTAGCCAAAACAATATTAGGCATATTACATAATTTTTTTAATACGTCAGTCTCTCGAACCCTAAACCCTTCTTCACCTTCAACATCAAATATATGATCAATACTTACGCCCGTTGTGTCAATAATCTCATGATCTGAGTCAAAAAAATCTAAGCTTAAAACTTCTGATAAACGCTTACCAATAGTTGTCTTACCTGAGCCCATAGGGCCAACTAAGATAATATTGTTAAGTTTTGATTGCATTGGTTAGGGCAAAAGTAATTATTGTTCCAATTGATAATTAGCGCCGCAGTATGGACACTTTGACTTTCCATCACTAGAAAACGAAAGAAACACCTTAGGGTGCATATTCCATGTTTCCGAGTCTTTTGGCGGGCAATGAAAAGGAATTTCATGCTTTGTTACTTCAACATAAGAAGTGGCAGGACTATTTGATTGGGTCAAGAGCATCTCCCATTTTCAATCCAATGTAAAAATTCGTCATTACGGCCATGGACGCAATCAAAATATAAAGATTGAAGTTTTTCGGTAATCGGTCCTCGCGACCCTATACCTATTTGATTTCCATCTAAGTCTCTTATCGGCGTTACCTCTGCAGCAGTACCCGTAAAGAAGGCCTCATCAGCTTGATAGATATCTTCACAAGAAATTTTCTTTTCAACGACCTTATGCCCTAAAGATTTTGCCAAAGTAAAGATAGTGTCTCGAGTGATTCCTGGTAAAGCTGAAGACAAATGAGGCGTATAAAGAACCTCATCTTTAATAACAAAGATATTCTCCCCGCTTCCTTCTGAAACAGAGCCCTCAACATCTAGCATTAAAGCCTCATCAAATCCATGGGATTGTGCCTCTTTAAGAGCCATTATTGAATTTATGTAGTTACCATTCATTTTTGCACCACTTAAATCAGGGTGGGCATGATGCCTAATATACGATGACTTTCGAATTCTAATGCCATTTTTCATGTTATCGTCACCCAAATAAGACCCCCACTCCCAGGCGGCTATCATTACGTGTACCTTTAAATTATCAGCCCTTAAGCCCATGCCCTCGGATCCATAAAAACACATTGGCCGTATGTAGGCAGAATTTAGGTTATTTTTCTTAACAACATCTCTTTGTGCTTGATTTAAAGTATCCGAGTCAAAAGGAATATCCATTCCAAGAATCCTGGCTGAATTAAATAAACGCTCAGTATGCTTTTCAAGTTTAAATATTGCAGGCCCATCTGAGGTTTCATAAGCGCGAACGCCTTCAAATGCTCCCATTCCATAGTGCAAGGTATGAGTTAGGACGTGAACTTTTGCTTCTCGCCATTCAACCCATTCTCCATCCATCCAGATGAAGCCATCTCTGTCTTCCATTGTCATCATAAAAAGCCTTAATTTTTAAAAATTAAACTATATGTTTCTTAGATATTTATCACGAAATTATACCCAGCAATTTATGAATTTTTCAATATCTAATATATGTTAAATCACTAGGTATAATTAGTTTTAAAAACTTTTTACCTTCTAAATTAAAAAAAAATGGTCTTCAACTTATTTACATTTATTTTTTTATTCGCAATACTAACGTCTGTTTTAGCCTTACTTTGGCTTAACTTTAGACAAGATAAAGCAATAAACAACTCCTTTAACGCTGTTCCAGAAGGCTTTACTGAATCAATTAAGCTAGAGGATCATCAAAAAGCGGGTAATTACACTAAAGCAAAGCTTCTTTTAAATCATTTTGAAATCATTTTTTCAACGATTGTCCTTCTTGTGTGGACGCTAGGTGGGGCCATGAATTCACTGGACTCTTTTTGGAATCAAAGAATTTTAGATCCTGTTTTAATGGGAACAGTTTTTGTTCTCAGTATTATGCTAATTGCAAGTCTAATTGACCTCCCCTTCAGCATCTATCGCACCTTTGTTCTTGAGCAAAAATTTGGTTTTAATCGTATGACAGTTAAGACTTTTATAGGAGATCTATTTAAAGAGATTTTATTAACTTTAATTTTAATGCTGCCTCTTATCTACGCAATCTTATTTCTTATGAATATTGAAGCCATTGGGAATTACTGGTGGATTTATGTTTGGTTAATTATCAGCCTATTTTCACTCATAATGATGTGGGTTTACCCCTCTTACATTGCACCAATTTTTAATAAATTTAATCCTCTTGATAACGAAAATCTTAAAAGTAGAATTACAAACCTACTTGATCGAACAGGTTTTGGTAGCGATGGAATATACGTTATGGATGGATCTAAAAGATCCTCACATGGAAATGCATACTTTACAGGCATTGGTAAAAATAAAAGAATAGTGTTCTTTGACACCCTGCTTAAAGGCATGGAAGATAATGAAATTGAAGCTATTCTGGCGCATGAGTTAGGTCACTTTCACCATAAACACACTCAAAAAAGAATGATTAGCTCTTTTATATTTAGCTTTGCTAGCCTGGCTTTGTTAGGCTTCTTAATTAACCAAACATGGTTTTACAATGGACTTGGAATAGTCGAGCCTTCATCTCATGCCGCGCTAATTCTTTTTACTTTGGCGCTTCCAGTCTTCAGTTTTTTTATAACTCCAATAAGTAATCTTGCTTCAAGAAAACATGAATTTCAAGCAGATGCTTTCGCTGCGAGACATACAGATGCTAACGATTTAATTTCATCTTTAATCAAGCTTTACAAAGATAACTCATCGTCACTATCTCCAGATAAATACTACTCAGCCTTTCATGACTCACACCCCAGTGCAGTTCTCAGAATCGCACGCTTACAATAACGAATTAAGCACTTAGTGGCTCTTACTAGAAGACAACAGTGGCGCATCGATAAGGTTCAATCCGAAAAAATTGCTCGCGCTAATAAAGTGTCCATCAAAGCAGAGTCAGATATAGAGAGTAGTGAAACTGAACACAAAGGCTTAGTGATTACTCGATACGGTCAGCGCCAGCTCGTTGAGCTTGATAGCGGAGAAGTTTTACAGACAGTGAGTCGTCAGAATATTGGTTTTTCAGTTGCAGGGGACCGAGTGCTCTTTCAAGCAACCAAGGAAGGCGAAGGAATAGTCACAGCAATATATCCCCGGAAAACAGAACTAAGAAGACAAGACCGCTTAATAGCAGCCAACATTGATCAGCTTTGGCTAATTGTTGCTGTTGAGCCTCACTATCAGTTTGAGCTTATAGATCGTTACCTTGTAATCGCAGAGGACTCTAATCTTCCAATTAATATTGTTGTTAATAAAATTGAACTTTCAAAAAATAGTGAGCAACTCATAAATGACTTTTCACATTATGAGGCTCTTGGTTATGGCATCCACTTTTTAAGTGTTAAAAATGAGACAAACTTAAAGGAATTCAAAACAAAACTTGTTAATAAATCGCACATTTTTCTCGGCCAGTCTGGCGTTGGAAAGTCATCTCTAATTAACTCACTTATTCCAGATTTAGAGCTAAGAGTTAATGAAATTTCTAGTAAGAGCAAGCTTGGCAAACATACAACAACAAACACAACTATTTATCACATACCTAGTGGCGGTGATTTAATTGACTCTCCAGGAATAAGAGAGTTTCAATTAGACAACCTTTCTGAAAGACAGATAGTTAATGGATTTAGAGAATTTAAGTCACTAGCAGGTGAATGCAGGTTTAGAAACTGTCACCATATTAATGAGCCCGGATGCGTAGTTAAAAATGCCGTTGAACTCGGAGTAATAAACTCTAATCGCTATGAAAGCTATCTGAACATCCTTCCTTAAACATTTTTTTTGAAAAGAATAACTCTTTCAGAAATAAAATAAGCCTCAATATTCAAATAGTTTGCCAAGAAATTTAATGACTTTTTAGTAAAAAAGCCGATATGAGATGGATCATTCTTGTAGTACCAAGAACTAAAGTCAACTTGAGGGGTTAATATCTGTGTCATTATGGCAAGATAGCCTTGGTTATTCAGCATTCCGCTCAGCCTGCTGACCTCTTCCATAGGCTCACTCAAATGTTCCAACACTTCAGTCGCAGTAATGAAGTCAAACTTCATTTTAAATACCAAGTCATTTGCAGCATAGAACTTATCATAAAGCTCCACAGTATGGCCAAACTCTTCAAGCATAAGGGAGAGCGTTGGGCCAGGGCCCGAGCCAAAATCGAGTCCATTTGATCTCTCTGGAATTCGATCTAAAAGTGGTTTTAAGAGTTGCGATAAGAACGCGCGATAGCGCTCATCATATGGATCGTTGTTATGCGTATCGTATCTTGATTTTTCTTTAGCCTCTGAAAGGTGATAGACCTTTGGTACAAAAACAAAATCACAACTCGCGCAGCAATAATATTCTCGAGATTTATCTTTATAAAGCTTAGAATTATTGTTCGACTTGCAAAGTGGACAAGCAATCCTACTAATCACTTTAGCCCGCTACAAGTCATTTATTCTTAGTGGGAGTGTCCACCTGCAGAGTGAGCATGGCCATGAGAGACCTCCTCTTCTAGAGCAACCCTGATATCTTCAATAGAGACTGAAAAGTGGAGAGTTTCACCAGCCAAAGGGTGGTTAGCATCAACAGTAATCTTTTCGTCATCAAGCTTAATGACCGTCACAACAAAAGGATTCCCATCTTGATCTTGAGACTGGAGCTGCATACCAATGGTCACTTCATCAATCCCCTGTAAGGCAGTCCTGGGAATCTCCTGAATTGCATCGTCCAGCTTAAGACCATAGCCCTCTTCTGGCTTGATAGAAACTTCAACTTTATCGCCTTTTTTTGAGCCCTCTAGAGCTTTCTCTAGACCTGGAATTATATTTCCATGACCCTGTAAAAAATCCATAGTTTCTTTGCCTTCAGACGAATCAATAACTTCTCCCGCATCATTCTTAAGTGTGTAATGCATTGAAACGACTTTATCTTTAGTTACTTTCATGTCTTCTCCAAAATTTAATACAAAAAAAAGACCCTCCGAGATGGAAAGTCTAAAAGCGATTCTTAGTTACAGAAGTGAACCTAAAGAATTTATTTTACCATACGCCAAAGCACCATCAGGCCTAAGGGTTAAAAAAATCCTAGTTAAATAAGATCGCTCATAGCACTTGAAATATCTGGATAATCAAAAACAAAGCCCTCTTGAAGCAGTCTTTTAGGAATGACTGATATACTCTCAGTAAGTATTTGAGAGCCGTTACCAAAAAGCAATTTTAACTGCCATTCCCAAAGCGGGACCAAAAAAGGCCTCCTTAAAGAGACTGCAAGAGCTTTTCCAAATATTTTTTGAGGGATAGGTTCTGGCGCTGTTATGTTGTAAACACCTGAAGCTTTAGAGTCATTAATTATAAAATTAACTGACCTCACAAGATCCTTTAAATGAACCCATGAAAAACACTGATTTCCATTAGCAATAGGGCCGCCAAAACCAAAAAAATAGGGCCAATAAAGCTTCATGAAGGCGCCGCCACTTCTAGAAAGAACAACTCCAAATCTTAAAACTATAGTATCTGGTGAAATTGATTTTGCAGCGCTCTCCCAAGCTATTGAAAGCTCTGAAAGATAGCCATCGCCTTCCTTATCCCCTTCAGAAAAAGGGTTGTCACAATTTGACTGAGGGTAAAAACTGACACCTGAAGCGCACATAACTCTAGGCTTTCTGGGCATTACGCTTATTGCTTTTGAAAGCATTTCAGTTGTATCAACTCTACTTTCCCAAACCTCTTTTAGTTGCCTCTTAGTCCAACGCTTTGCAATGGTTGAGCCAGACAATTGAATAACAAGATCGCTATCTTTTATTAAAGAAGATAAGGTATCTATAGATTTAAAAGCGCTTCTATTTAAACACTCCACATCATGATTTTCTGAAAGTTCTTTTTCAAGCGCTTTTCCAATCAATCCGGAGCCGCCTAAGATGACAACCCTCATTCTATTTCATCCACCCTTGTGCATTTTTTAGTAAAAGCTTTGTAAGAAAATCGATGTGGTCTTGCCTGTCATTAAGCGCGGGTATATAGCCAAATTTTTCGCCACCTGACTCCATAAAGTAGTTCTTATTTTCCTCACTAATTTCTTCAATAGTCTCTAGGCAGTCCGCTGAAAAACCTGGACAAATAACCTGGACACTTTTCACCCCTTTTCCTGGAAGTGACTTTAATGTTTTGTCAGTATATTCCTTCATCCACTCTGCAACACCGAGCCTAGATTGAAAGGTCATAGTGTACTCATTAGGCTTTAAATCTAGCTTAGAAGCCAAAAGAAAGGTAGTTTTACAACATTGGCATGGATAGTTATCTCCCTTGTCAAAGTAGCGCTTTGGTATGCCGTGATATGACATAAGGAGGAGGTCTGGCTTACCATGAGCAGCCTGATATTCTTTAACGCTATTTGCCAAAGCTTCAATATACAAATCTTCTTTGTTGTAGCTACTAATAAACCTTAGCTCAGGAACGTTTCGCCACGTCATAAACTCTCTAGCTACAGCATCAAAAACTGACCCGGTGGAAGCCCCAGCATATTGAGGATATAAAGGCAATACAATAATATTTTTACAGCCTTGAGATTCAAGCTCATTAAGCGCAGAACCCATTGATGGATTACCATAGCTCATACCCAGTGAAACAATGAACTTACCCGGTGCATTCTTCTCAAGCTCAGACGCTATTGCATTTTTTTGTTTTTTTGCAATCGATA
>Ga0209711_10002137_pt1 | contig 18227 bp, 16 predicted proteins | sample ArcticOcean_MG_C_7_FD_187441 | JGI IMG/M metagenome (GOLD analysis project Ga0209711, IMG submission 187441) | Marine microbial communities from western Arctic Ocean - ArcticOcean_MG_CB11_88 (SPAdes) (version 2) | ecosystem: Environmental > Aquatic > Marine > Oceanic | place: Arctic Ocean... | reverse complement strand
CGAGAGTCGCTTTGTTGACCAAGAATCAGAAGTTTGTGTTGTCATGAGCGGCTCTCGCAGACTTGAGCTGTAAGAATAAACCAAGGCGGACATAAAGGAAATTCACAAGCGCTGCGGTAAACTTAAAGCGAGAGATTCAGTTGTCCCGATCTCATCCAGGGCGCAGGGACACTTAAAGGAGACGGGCATGCAAGGACTCTGGCTAAAAAAAGGGGTTTGGGCGTTCAGTGCGGATCTGCAAGATCCGGTTGTTGGGCCGGATGAGTCGCTAGTTGCGGTGCAAGCTGCGGGAATCTGCGGAACCGATCTAGAATTGGCCCGGGGATACTACGATTTCGATGGCATACCTGGGCATGAATTTATAGGACGCGTGGTCTCTGGTGCGGGCGCTGGTGCAGGTCAGCGCGTCGTAGCCGATATTAATTTAGGGTGTGGTCAGTGCCTGCGCTGCCAATCGGGTTTGCATCGTCATTGCGCGCAGCGCGTTGTCCTAGGGATTCACCAGCGCGCGGGCGCTTTCGCCCAGTTTCTTTCGGTGCCGAGTAAAAATCTGCTGCCGGTACAGGATGATCTGACGGACGAGCTTGCGGTGCTGGCGGAGCCTGTCGCGGCGGCGCTAGAAATTATTGAGCAAATGCCGAAACCCTTACCGAGTCGAGTGCTGGTGATTGGTGCAGGCAGGCTTGGGCTTTTGGTTGCGGAAGTGCTGGCGAGTTTTGAGTGCCAGGTTTCGATTTTGGTGCGCAATCCAGTGCGATCAACTCACCTTCAAAATAAATCAATTCAAGTCATAACAGAAGTCGACTCGGAAGCCTTTGCTTGGCTTGTTGACTGCTCAGGGTCACCCGCTGGGCTTGCCACGGCTTTGCGCGCGGCGGCGCCGCAAGCCATGTTGGTGTTAAAGAGCACATTGACCGATTCGGCTGGGGTTGATTTGAGCCCGATCATGGTCAAGGAGTTGATGGTTCTAGGCTCGAGATGCGGGCCCATGGATAAGGCGCTGGCTTGGTTGGGGGCGGGTCACTTGCGGGCGCCCAAATTGGCCTACTATCGGTTTTCAGAGATTGATTCAGCTTTGGTTGCGGCAAAAGAGCCGACCGTTTTTAAAGTGCTACTCGAGCCGGATAAGGCCTAGTCTGTCAGTCTGATTAATTGCAGGGGCGCGCCACCCCCGTCGGCATCGAGCAAAATATAGCGGAAAAAGCCGTTTGCGGTCGACTCGATGGTTGCGGGTCCTGCGATCACGGCTTTGCTATCGGACTCTGTGATGGTGAGGTTGAAGCTCTCTGGCGCTAAGCCGAACTGGCCGGTAACCAGAGGAACGATATTGTTACCCGCCGGATTGCTGCTATCCAGGTTCGCGTCACTGTTGAGCACATAGACGTCGAGCAGGGGGGTTGATGGTGCCGCATGCAAGATCGAAAGACGAGATTCCGTCGCAACCGGTCTGTGCTCTTCTGCGGCAAGGGCGCCGGATATCGCCTCCCCGAGTCCGCTGACCGTCAGCATATGGTGTTGATTCTTCTCGAGCGTAAACCCATCACTATAAAGCACAGTATTGGGGTCGTTGGCGGTCGTTGCCGTAAAAACAACGCTGCCTGTTGTGCTGATGAAGTAGGGCGATACGTCCGCAAATAAAATGTCCTCACCGACCAAAGACTGCTGGGATATTTCTAGCGCAACCAGGTCATCCATGGGTGAGGTTGTCAGAAGATACAGCGTGACATCGCTAATGAGATCCGTGATGGCATTGGTTGAACGCTCGAACGCGGTACCGTCAAGGGTTAGTTGCGCATTGACCGCGTCGGTTATGACGCTTAACTGAACCGTCGCCAATTGGGATAGGCCGGCATCATCGGTATCGTTGTCATCTGCGTCATCAACGGTAATGCTCAGTTGATTGCTCTCTTGGTAGTCCAGAGTTGCAATCTGCAGGTAAACCTGGCCTTCTGCGTCGGTGAGCACTGCGGCCGTTGCGTCCCCGTCTGCGGTGTTAATGGCATTTGCAATGCCTTCCACGCTGGCGATGGCCTCGTCAATGAGTACTTCTGTTGTCGTTGTGCCATTGGTCAGGATCAGCGTGCCGGTACCAATCACTGTGGTGCTGGCGTCAAAACCAGTCGTCGTTTGATAGGCCTCTGGAACCGCTACCTGCTCGACAGAAATGCTATAGCTGCCGGAACTTGCATTGGCGCCAGCATTAATGCTGACGATACCGGGCGTTGAGGAACGGGCAGACCTTTGGTACAGGTCAATGGCGGTTTGGTCTGGCACGGCATTTAAGATGCGGACGCTGGCCGTGAAGGTTTCATTGGGAAAGTCAAAGGTGCCGGCAATGGTTGCATACAGGCCCTGAATCGGGCTCTGGCTCGTGCTTGGACCGAAAGTATCTACCAAGATGATGATTGGTCGTATGCCGGTAGCCACTAGGAAGTCGTTGGATGCCCAGAGGATGTCCCCACTCGCGTTTGTAGCTTGAATCGATAGGGTTACACTGCTTTCTACCGTCAGTATCTCACTGATGGCACCGGGTGCGACCGTGAGTTCGGTAATCGGAGTCTCGCTCACGGCTGAATCGAAAATCTTTAATGAGATGGCTTCGTTCAGAGCGCCAGCCGCATTAGCAATGCGCAGTGTGGTTGTGGTGTCAGTTTCTTCAGGAACTGAGGTGTCCTCAAGAACCTCAATCACAGAAAGATTGGCCATTGTTCCGACGAGGATCAAGGTTTTGAGCTGGTCTTGAGGGACCGACACCGACAAACTTGCGACAGCTTCTAATCGGTTATCTTTAACATAGCTGACCTGGGTGTCCCGCTCTAAGCCTGGGATAACAGAGTTAATGCTACTGAATTGTCCAAAAGGGGTGTTGCCGATGGATTGGGTGCCAAATTCAACCACCAAGGAGGGTGCATCAGTCACCGCATTCACATAACGAATCGAGCCGGACGGGCTGGGTGCATATTTGTTGTAGCCAGGGTCTTCCCCACAACCTGTCGTCAAAAATAAGCAGCCTAGGTAGGCGGTCAAAAAGAGCATGCGTTTCATAGCGTGGGGATTATCCTCAGATGACGGTACATTATAAGAAAAGCATTCAGGGTTGCCAGATGTATTCTAACCGAAAGCAGGCCTTTTTGGGGCTACCCACGGGCCCTAAATGCGATGATGCCGGCTGTGACAGCAACATTTAAAGATTCTACGCCGTTCTGCATTGGGATCATCACTTGGTGGTCACAGGCCTGTAAAGCCGCATCCGACAGCCCCTCGCTTTCGTTGCCAAGTAGAAAGGCTTTACGTTGAAACCCATCAGCGCAAGATAGGGTGTCTTGACCACGACCCGTGAGACCCAGAAGTTTGAACTGAGCGCGTTTAAGGGATGCCATGGCATCCTCGATGGTGGGGCAGCCCAGGATCCTTGCTTTCGGGACACAGCCGGCGCTGGCCTTATAAACCAATGGGTCTAAACGCGCACAACCTTTTTGGGGTAGCACCAGGCCCTGCAGGGTGGAGGCCGCAAGGCTGCGAATGATCATGCCGAGGTTCTGGGGGTTGGTAATGCCGTCTAGTAGCAGTAATTCACAGTTTTCCTCGGGCAGATTGTTCCGGGCATCATCAAGAAAATCATCGAGTCGTTGGTGATTGGGCGTTGCGATATCGAGCGCAACCCCTTGATCTTGTCGTCCATTCTTAGAGATGCGGGAGAGCGCCTGCTTGTCGTGCATTTTGATGGGAATCGAGCGCTGCTCACACAGTGATAGAATTTCATTGATCGCGGGCCCTGGGCGGTTTGAATGCGCGAGGTGAACCCGGTAGATCGCGATGTTTGGATCGTTCAAAACCTCGATGGCAGTATTTCTACCAAACAATGTCATGCGACGTTCGGCAGAGGAGATACTGATGTGATCGCTCATTGGTACCTCGGATGACTGAATGAATGGACTGCTGTCAATAAGGGTTGGTCCATGGCCTGGATGCGGTGGTATCAAGGCGCCTTACTTTAATCCGCCTTAGGCAAAACCACCTCGTGATTTGATAGGGTTGCCCAGGTTAGGCCGTCGTCTAGGAGCAGAACGAAGGGTTAAGCGCCATCCATGCGGACTGACCATACCGGATCAATTCGCGCGGATGATGCATGGCGATTGTGGTTCAAGGCTTAAAGCCCCGTCCCGGCAAACCCAGCGTTAGATTAAATCAGTTAAGGCCTCGCGGATTACCTCTGGTGTTTCCTGAGGGTCGAACCGTTTGATAACCTCACCTTTTGAGTTGATTAGGTATTTCGTAAAGTTCCAGCCGATATCACCCGGGATCTGCTCTTTTAACCATTGATACAGCGGCGCTGCATGATCCCCGTTGACGTCAATTTTTGCGAACATTGGAAAGTTAACGTCAAATCGGTCCTTTGCGAAGGCAAGAATTTCGTCATTACTGGCCGGTTCTTGTGCCCCGAACTGATTACAGGGAAAGCCTAGGACCGTCAGATTTTCGATTTCGTTGTGTAAGGTACGCAGACCTGCGTACTGAGAAGTTAAGCCTCATTGACTGGCCAGGTTAACCACTAAAAGCGCCTGTTCTCGATACTCAGATAGCGAAACACTGTCGCCGGTAATACTGTCTGCCGCGATGCTGTAAAGGTCGGTCATCGTCTGTTCTCCTGTGCGTTAGGCCATTCTATTCGATCAATTAGGCTTTACAAGCTTTGCGGTACGTCTCAAGCGAATAAACCGTGAACGTACCAGCGATGGGTTAAAGCCCGATAAAAGACCCAATAAACCACTTGTTTTCGATACCGGTACAAATAGTAGTCTCGATTTTGGCCATCACCATCCCACCAGGCCGAATTAATTCGCTCAGGGCCTTTGATGTAATCAAAGTCAGGGTGCTGTAACGGGTTGATGTGCTTTTGAAGGCGCTTTGGCGGCTCGAGTAAAAAAGTGGGCCGTTCAGGCCAGTCCGGTAAGGCCGTGGTTAATTTCGGCTCGAAGGGCTTGGCAAGGTCCGTTCGCGCCCACCCTTTCTCCGGCCTGTGGTCGTTGCCGATACGAAGGCCAAAGCAATCGGTTGTTTCGAGTTGGTGTTGTAATAGATTAAGCAGGTCGTTGCCCTGTTTGAGGGCTTCAGGGTCCTGGGTGCTTTGGCTTGATTGACCTTTGTGGTTCTGACGTTGAGTATCGGGCAAGGATGCGGCGCGAAAGAGTTGGCTGGATTTAAGGTTAGCGGGGTAAAAAACTACTGCTCGAAGGCTTAGTTCATCGACCGTCTGTACGGCTTGAACTTGATTGAGTTTAATTTCAGAAAGCTTTAGGAATAAGTCGGCATCATTGTCGGGTGCGGCCAAATGGATGGATAAATCTTTTTTGAGCTGACCTCGATAGTTGAGTCGCAAATTGAGTTGTTGTATTTGAAGTTGGCGGGCGGTCAAAAAGGCACTGAGTTCGTTCAGTAATCGATTGATTGGAAAAATTAACGACTGCAAGTTATCAATGGTATTGATAAAAAAAATATCGGACTCAAATTTTGGCGCGGGCTTTATAAAGGTCTGTGGGTCGGCTCGTTCGCCTAATAACCGTTCCAGATGATGAACAAAGACTTCGCCAAAGCGTTTTTTGAGGCTGTAACGAGGTAGATCGATTAATTGGCTTAAGGTTGTAATGCCCATTTTTTCAAGTTTGATAACGCTCGTTGGTGGCAGCCGTAAATGAATCAACTGCAGGCTTTTTAATGCAACCCTTGGGGTTTGCTGATGATTGTCCGGGCAATCGATTTCAGCACTGATTTTTGCCGCAAGCGGCGTCTGGCTGAGCCCGAGTTTGGGGGTATACCCCAGATGAATGATTTTCTCTTCAATAAGATGTTTGAGGGGCCGCAACCCGGAGAACAATTTTAGGCTGCTCGAAATCTCAAGGATGAGATGCTGCTCGCCATACTGACAAATGTTAGGCGTGAACTCATAAAGCCATTGCGCGATATGTTCGAGTGCGCGTTGCTCTTTTGACGCGGACTTCTCAATACAGATCAAGGTTTCGCATAAAGCGTAGGCGTGACTGGCGGTGGTGCCGATCGTGAGGCCGGTCTTGGCGGCATTGTATGACAAGGCGTCGATGCGCTGATTTTGAATGATGGCAATAGGTTTAGGGTCATCGTTTGGGGCTTGCTTTGGCCTGCTGGGGTAGAAAACTTCCAGGGCAAGGTTGGGTAGGTAAAGGCAGAGCCATATTTTGGGTTGATCTTTTTGGCGCATGAGATTTAAGAGAGGGTGTTGTGAGCGTGGGGGCTGTACTGAGGTATGGCTGAGGGGGGTAATTGCCCCGGAGTCTTGTCGATATGTGCCGCGATAACAGGGTTTAATGCAGGGTTGTTGGTTGGTTTTAGCGCTGACGGATTGGCCGCTCTGACGGTGGTGACCGGCTTAAACGCGGCCGCGTTTGAGGCCAAGGGCAGGATGAGGTCAAAAGCGGGACTGGGCCAGCCGCCGGCGCGTTTGAGGATCTCAACTCGAGTTTGGTGCTGAGAAGGTTGCTTGATGTCGGTTAGATGCCCAGGTGTCAGCAAAATTCTTAGAGGGGCCGGGGAGGGCATTTGTTGTGCCTTAAGATCTCGGAACAACACCTGCCAAGTCTGGTTGGTTTTACTGGCCACTTGTAACCGTCTGATTGCTTGCGGGCGAATGTTTTTTTCAGGCCACATTAAAACAGCACTGCAGGCCTTTGATTTTAGGCATTGCTCTGCAGACCAGAGGGCCTCTTTGGCTGTTTTAGGTTGAATGATCAGAATGCGCTCAAGCTGGATGCCTGCCGCATACAGTGCGGGTGCATAAGGCAAGTGTGGTGGGGAGATCCACACGATCCAGTGCGGACTGCGCTGACTTAGATTGGCCAAAGCGGGTAATAAAATTTGTAATTCACCGATGCCAGATTGTGCCATTAGAAGTTCTGTGATGCCCTCGGTTGGCCAGCCGTTATTGGGGAGGGCCTTGTCGAGTTGTCGATACCCACTGGGGAGGACGGTTTGAATATCAGGGGTATCGTGATGGTGGCTTGCGCGCCACAGATTTGGGGCGGCAAGTAGGTCTTGGATCACCTCAGAGCGGCGTTTCAACCCGTCATGACTTAAAGGCAGCGCGCTGATGTTGTTGAGATCTTGATTCGGGTTAGAGGGGATCATGGTTTTGTTCATAGCATTGGGTTGGTGTCTGTCTTTATATTCGCTGCATTTTGTCGGGCACTACATCGTGTTGAGTCGATGCAGCGCGTTTACTTTCATCACCTGCGTTTCTATAACCTGCATTTCCATCATCGGCTTCCCCATGATTGACGTGTCTAGGGTCTAGTCCTGCCACGCTTTTTCTTACTATGGCTTTTCTTGCTATGGATTTTCCTGCGTAGCTTTTCTGGGCATAGCTTTTCCTGCCATGCTTTTTCTTGGGATGCTCTTTCTTCGGATGCTCTGACTCGTTTGCGCGAGCAGAAGTATTCCAAGCCTTCAGAAACTACTGTATATAATTACAGTATTTTGTCAAGCGCGTAACCCCGCTGTTTGATGACTGAATCAAAGTGGCGGCATAAAGATGAGCCTCACTTGGGTCTAACTTGGGTTGAGCGCGGCAGGCGTAAGACATTGCTTTAAGCGAATCGCCCGGGCCGAGGTATTGGGATGAGGCAGCGCACCCTGCGGGGCGCACCTTGCGGGGCGCACCTTGCGGGGCGCACCTTGCGGGGTCGCGGTTTCAAATGCGCAGCCGGTAGCCTCCAGAAAATGATCTCGCTAGCATTAAGGAAACGGCCTAAACGGTCATGCCCCGTTTGGTCTGCCCCGATGGGCGCTTGGTCTTTGAGATTGTTCGAGTCTTTGGTTTGCCAACGAAAGGAAGGTCGATCGAAAAAGCGTCGGTATTGGCGCGAATCCGAAGGTCTAAGGCGTTAGAAATGTCTTGAATCGGCCTGGTTGCGAGGCCGGCTTGGTGCCTAAGGTGAACAACGGCTAAGGCACTTTGGCTTGAAAAATGGCCAGGCGGTTCATGCGCGGTTATTTTGCAGTCTTTAACGACAAGGCTCTAAATCTAGGCAGCAAACTAATCGAGCAAGCATCCTAATCTAAGAAACAAAGGTCGTAAATTCGGTAACCGAAAAACGTTTGCTGATGAGCGCGTTGACCGGGGCGTTTGCATCGGCGTGCCCGATGGCGACCCCGCAAAACAGCATAAGGTCCTCCGGTGCGCCAACGAATTGCGCCACCGTTTCGGGCTTCATTGCCCAGGCTTCCTGCGCGCAGGTTGCTAGGCCGGCATCGGTCGCGGCGAGCATGAAGGTCTGTAGGAACATGCCTAAGTCAGACCACTGGGGCGGTCCCATTTGGCGATCAACAAAGCAAAAAATGGCCGCCGGTGCGCCGAAAAACTGATAATTTTCAGCCAATCGAGCGAAGCGTCCAGCACGATCATCCCGTGGAATATCGAGTAACGCATACATCATCTCGCCGACTTCAAACCGAGCTGTCCGGTAGGGGTCTTTTAAATGCTCAGGATAAATGGCGTAGCTGGGTTGCTCCTGGCCAGCGTTGTCTTGAACGGTTTGTTTGAAGCGTTCCATAACGGCGTCGTTCAATACAAAAACCCGCCAAGGTTGGACGTTGCCGCCAGAGGGTGCTCGGGCTGCGGTGTCCAATAAGGTTGTGATCTGCGCGTTTGAAACGGGCGCGTTGGTAAAGGCTCGAATCGAGGTGCGTTTTTTGACAGCAACTGAGAATTCCATATGGGCTCATTAGGACAAGATATCGCTTGATGGTAGCACAGGTTTTTGGGTCTTTGCGGGATGCGTCAACGGGCATTTTAAGGGGTTAAATCAATGCGCTGCGCGCTACACCGTCAGCCTGTTCTGCTCTTTGACTTCTTCCATGACCACGTAGGTTCTTGAATCGCTCACGCCCGGCAAGGTGAGTAGCGTTTCGCCGAGGAGCTTACGGTAAGCGGCCATATCGGCAACCCGAGCTTTAATCAGGTAGTCGAAGTTGCCAGAAACAAGGTGGCACTCTAAAACCTGTGGTAGCTGCAAGACGGCCTCGCTGAATGCCTGAAAGATATCACTTGACGTTCGAGTGAGCGTGATTTCAACGAAAACCAATAGCCCAAGTTTCAGTAAAGACGGGTTTAATCGCGCATGGTAACCCTGAATAAAACCCTGTTGTTCTAGGTTTCGAACCCGTTCGCTGCAGGGCGTGTGGCTGAGGCCGACGGCTTCGGCGAGCGCGGTATGGGTGAGGCGCGCATTGCCTTGCAGCAAGCGCAGGATCTTTAAATCTATCCGGTCTAGTAATTTTGTCTTTATATTAGGCATATCTAAACTAATTCTGTCGTTATTAAGAAATTAAAATTAAGTATTTTCTAAATAATGGCTTAATAACAGTAAGTTTACTATCTGGATAATCGATATAATTCGGGGTCAATCCGGTCATGAGTCTGAGAGCGATATGGAAATTGGTGTTCCAAAAGAAATCAAAAACCATGAATACCGCGTCGGTTTGTTGCCAGCATCGGTCAGGGAGTTAACCCAACGTGGACATCGGGTGTTTGTTGAAGCCGGTGCTGGCAGCGGTGCAGGGTTTGCAGATGCACATTATACTCAAGCCGGCGCGGTGATCCTCGATTCACCCGAAGCGGTTTTTGAGGCAGCAGAACTCATCGTCAAAGTCAAAGAACCTCTAAGCAGTGAACGGGCGCTATTGACCCCGCGACACACGCTGTTCACCTACCTTCATCTCGCGCCGGATCGCGCGCAAACCGATGCGCTACTGGCGTCGCAAGCGTGCTGCATTGCCTATGAGACGGTCACAGACAATAACAACCGACTACCACTTTTGGCGCCCATGTCAGAGGTTGCCGGTCGGATGTCGATTCAGGCTGGCGCCATGTGTCTTGAGCGCTCCCATGGTGGTAAAGGGGTTTTGCTCGGGGGCGTGCCGGGCGTCGAGCGGGCCGATGTCGTTATTTTAGGGGGCGGCGTGGTGGGTCGGCATGCGGCCGCAATGGCCATTGGTTTAGGGGCGAGGGTTAGCGTGTTCGACAAAAGTTTGGCGGTGCTGCGAGGGCTCGATGATCAATTTGGACATCAATTGCAAACCCGCTATGCCACCCAAGACGGTATCGAAACGGCTGTTCGGGATGCCGACCTGATCATCGGTTCTGTCTTAGTGCCGGGTGCTTCGGCGCCCAAGCTCGTGACAGATCAGATGGTTCAATCCATGTCAGAGGGGACGGTGCTGGTGGATGTGGCCATAGATCAAGGCGGTTGCTTTGAAACGTCTCGGCCCACGACGCATCAAGACCCGTATTTCGAGCTTCATGGCGTGGTGCATTATTGCGTTGCCAATATGCCGGGTGCCGTGCCGAAAACCTCAAGCGCGGCTTTAAATCATGCGACCCTGCCATTTGTGCTGGCGATTGCCGAGCAGGGCGTGGTGCCGGCGCTTAAGGGTGATCACCACCTTCGCAATGGCCTTGCAACCTTTCAAGGCAAGTTGACGTCAAAGGCGGTTGCTGCGGCGCATCAGTTGCCCTTTGACCCCCCCCCGGGTTTAGGTCGATTAGCAACTTGACCGGCCGTTAAGGCCCGCTCTGAGCGGTCAGGGTTCAAACCAAGCCGGATCGAAAGGGGCGTTCTACGGATGGCGGTCATCCTAAATCGCCGGCGTAAATCTCAATGCTGCAGCGTCAACGGGTGCGGCGGCGTCCCTCGGCACTCTTTTCGTTCGCGAGGACGTTTCCTATTACAAGGCGGGCGCACGCGCAAACCGGACCTTTATCCGTCGGGCATGTTTGATCTGGGCGCGATAGCGCAACGTCCTAGCAAAAAGGAAAGCGCCGCGTCTGACCTACCTCAGGCAACAGGCGCCGCGGCCGGGAAAGGCTTTGCTGTTAAGAGCAGAAAAACCCTTCACCCTAAAAGGCCGGAACGCAACGATAGCCCTTTAGACAAATGCCAATGACTTCGCTATAAATAAGGTCTCATCCAAACCAATGGAGCGCGCCATGAACTTTTCTGAACTCACCACCATGACCTTGAGTCTTGACGACCATGTGGCTGTTGTGACCCTCTGTCGGCCCGATGCGCGCAATGCGTTAAATCGAAAGGCCTATGCAGAGCTTGAATCCGTTTTTCGAGCGTTACAGGCTGATGAACAAGTCCGCTGCATTATCTTAACGGGTACGGATCCAGCATTTTGCTCGGGTGATGATGTTAAGGAACTCATGACCGGGGACGCCAGCGCAGCGCATGCGCGGTTGCGAGCAGTTCGGCCGGGCATCACGCCAGCTGCGGCTGCGATGTTGGATTGCGATAGACCCATTATTGCCGCCGTCAATGGCGCGGCGGTGGGTTGGGGGATGGATCTAGCGCTGATGGCGGATTTTAGAATTGCCTCAGAAAAAGCAAAATTCGGTGAATTGTTTGTAAAACGGGGCTTGGTCTCGGACGTGGGCGGCTTGACCCGACTTCCCCACTTGGTAGGCCCTCAAAAAGCGGCTGAGCTGTTGTTTACCGGTGACATCATCGACGCGCACGAGGCGATGAAGATTGGTTTACTGCTGAGTTGTGTACCCCATGATAGTTTGCTCAATGCGGCCCACGCCTTAGCACGAAAAATTGCAGACAACCCACCTTTGGCGGTGCGCTACTTGAAGGAAGGCTTGCGGCGAAGCTTCTATGGGGATTATCAAGAAATGGGGTCTTGGGTTTCGCAAACCCTGGGCGTGCTCTTTCAAACCGAAGATCATCGAGAAGGGGTTGCGAGCTTTTTAGAAAAGCGACCTGCCCGATTTAAAGGGCAATAGTATTGGCGCATTCACCGATTAAAAAACGCTTGAGCGCCTAGCGCGGCGAGGCGCTAAAAAAGCTCTGAATGATTTCCTGCTCCTTCAAAAGAAAGGTTGTATGCTGCGGGTTGAGTCGCCAGCGCACAACTCGAGCGTCGTTTGGGTCGGGCTGTTGGACCAGTAAATCGAGTGCGCGCGCAGACTCTAACAGCGTGGACAGTGTACTCTTGGGAATGAGCGCTCGCTCTGAAATATCTTGGCTGCTTAAGCAGTGTCTCGGCTGCTGCAAAAGCGATTGCCAGAGAATGATTTCTGCACGCAAGTAGAGCCCCGATAAATGTTCCTCTAAGGGCATCAAGATGCTCGTGAATTTGGCAGTTACGCTGAATATTGGCAGTGTTACGCGCAAACCAAAGTCGTCAGTGGTGGTCTTAAAGGCGGATCCAGAGACGACAAGCGTACGTTGTACCTTTTTGATATAGCTGGCAGTCGGCAGCAGTTCTCGGTCCCGCAATTTATAAGTATCGGAGCGATAAAAGTAGGCCATCAAGCGGTCAATTTGCTTTGCGTCAAGCGGCACCGAGCGTCTAATTTCATTGATGGATACCGAGCGACCCACCTCAAACCACTGATGCACCAAAAACTCTTTGACGGCGATCCCACGCAGGCTTCGTTTTGTTGTCGTTTGCCTGATGTTTAGATGAAGTACAAATCGGACGAAGTTATTGAACTGTTCGATACCTGCTTGGTTGTGCTTGGTCCGCGTGAATTCAGAAATAGCGTCGTTTGGGGCGCAAGCTGGCGCGCTAAGTTGGAGGAGCCGTTCTTTGTCGCTTGTTTGATTCATTTAGCACTTCGTGGATCAATGACTAATAGACACTACCTAAAAAAAACAGTCGATGCGAGTTTAGTCGGTAGCATCTCGGTCATGGTTTCTAACTTTCAGTATTTAGGCCATCAAATCTGTCGGTGCGGTCAGTAGGATGCGGCCTTAAGACTTGATGTTGGACATGCGCGGCCGCGCGTGTTTCTCTAAGGGCTTAGCAAGCGTAAAATGGAGTGCTATGCAGGCTTTTATCATTCGTCGAATTCTCGCCGTGATTCCCACGCTCATTTTCACGAGTGTGATTGTCTTTGCGTCCATTCGCATGATTCCAGGGGATGTGATCGATCTGATGCTGGCGCAGAACGATATTTCGACCGGTAATGACCGGGCGTTGATTGAGGCGTCATTGGGGCTCGACAAGCCGATCTATGTTCAATACTTCGTTTGGGCGGGCAATCTGCTACAAGGTGACTTAGGCCGATCGCTTTGGCAGAACACGCCGGTGACCGAGCAGTTGGCCGCAACCTTACCCATTACGTTTGAGTTGGGGTTCTTGGCGCTTATTGTGGCGTTATCGGTGGCCATTCCCATTGGTATCTACTCGGCGATGCGGCAAGACACCGCGGGCGATTATGTCGCACGGTCATTCTCGTTGCTCATGTTGGCCGTCCCCAGTTTCTGGTTGGGAACCCTGGTGATGGTGTTTCCTTCTGTGTGGTGGCGTTGGTCGCCGCCGCTGCAGTACACCCCGTTTTTGGAAGACCCCTTTGGTAATCTAGCCCACATGATGGTGCCTGCCATTTTGCTGGGCTTGAGTTTATCGGCGGTGACCATGCGCATGACCCGGACGATGATGCTGGAGGTCTTACGGCAGGATTACATTCGTACGGCGCGGGCTAAAGGTTTGGCAGAACATGTGGTGGTGCTGCGGCATGCGCTGCGCAATTGCCTGATTCCGGTGGTCACGCTCATTGGCCTGCAAGCGCCCCTCTTAATTGGTGGCGCGGTGATACTCGAGCAAATATTTGTGGTGCCGGGCATGGGTTTGTTGTTGTTGGAGGCCGTGTTTCAACGCGACTATCCGGTGGTCACCGGGGTTTTCCTCGTGGTGGGCGTTGCTATTTTGGCGATTAATCTGCTGGTGGACTTGACTTATGGCTTTCTGGATCCAAAGGTGCGTCACTGATGAGCGACGTTACCGCGTCTTTAACGGCTACATTGTCAGGTTCGTTAGCGCCAGCGCGTCATCCGGTTGTGGCCTTTCATCGGCGACTTTTTCGCGAAAAGCCGCTGGGCGCCATTGGCGGTATTCTGTTCGCGGTCTTTCTTTTCTGCGGACTCTTTGCGGATTTTCTGGCGCCCTTTGGTCTGAATGAAACAGACATGCTGCGGCGATTACAAAGCCCATCATGGTCGCACTGGTTTGGCACCGATCACCTGGGGCGAGACGTCTTGTCCCGAATATTGTTTGGCGCCCAGTTGTCTGTGATTGTGGGCTTTCTCGCGGCGGGTTTGGCAACGATAATCTCGATCGTACTGGGAGTTGTTACGGGGTACTTTGGCGGCGCCATTGACATGACGATTCAACGATTCGTAGATGCTTGGATGACGTTCCCTGATCTGGTCTTGCTCATCGTCGTGATCTCGATCGTGGGGCCCGGTGTGCCGCAAATTGTGATTATTTTAGGTTGTTTATATGGCATCGCGGGCTCGCGAATTATTCGCGGCTCGGTGATTGGTATTCGTGAAAATATGTATGTGCACGCCGCGCAGTCCACTGGGGCAAGTACGCCGCATATTCTTATATTCCATATCTTGCCGAACGTCATGCCCGTGGTGATTGTGCTCTTTACCACCAGAGTGGGTGCGGTGATCTTGGCAGAAGCGGGGCTGTCATTTTTAGGGTTGGGCGTGCCGCCGCCGGCCCCGACATGGGGCAGTATGTTAAGCGGCACGGGTCGCACTTATATGTATTTAGGGCCCTGGTTGGCGCTGGCGCCGGGCTTGTGTCTGACGGTCGTGGTCTATGCCATCAATATTTACGGCGATGCCTTGCGCGATTTGCTGGACCCAAGGATGAGAGGACGTTAGATGCGAGTGTTACTACTATTAAGTGTTTTGGCCGGCATGAAGGTGTGGGCAGAGACGCCGCAGTACGGGGGCGATTTGAACGTTGGCACGGTCAATGTCACCTTGTCACCCTTGTCTTGGGATCCCGCCGACTGGACCTGGAAGAGCAACCACGACACCGGTGCTGCGCGGGAACAATTATTTGCCGGTGACTTGGACAAAAGTATCCGTAAGGGCGGCGCTTATCCGTTTATTGCTGATGCCTACTTGCCAACAGAATCGATCCGGGGCGAGCTGGCGGAAAGCTGGTCGTGGGAAGGTGACTTAACGCTGGTCATCAATCTTCGCCGTAATGCCTTGTTTACCGATCGACCTGGCGTGATGAAGGCGCGTTTGCTCGAAGCCGAAGATGTGGTGTTCAGTTACAACCTGATCGATCAGAGTCCTAAGCGCATCCCGACTTATTTTGACCACATCAAGAACGTTTACGCGCGCGATCAGCACACAGTGGTGTTTGAGTTCAGTCAATATAATGCAGAGTGGATGTACCGGTTCGGCTACGGCTACTACTCCGGCATTAGTCCGCGTGAGTTGGGTAAGGTTGATCGAAAAGACTGGCGCAATGTTTCCGGCACCGGTCCATTCATCCTTGAAAAGTATGTGCAGGCTAATGCGCATATTTACACCCGGAATGACAACTACTGGGATCAGGAAACCATCGACGGGAAGCAGTATGACATCCCGTTTGTGGACAAATTAATTTATCGCATCATCAAAGATGAGGCGACCTATCTCACCGCATTGCGGACTGGTCAGTTGGATATTCTAGAAGCCATGCGCTGGATTGCGGTAGACCACCTAAAAGAGACCACGCCTGAATTGAAATGGAACCGATGGCTGGGTACATCGGGCACGTTTTTGTCCCTTAGAGTCGACCAAAAACCGTTTGACGATGTGCGTGTGCGCCGGGCGCTCAACCTGGCGGTCAATCAGAAAGAAATTGTGGAATTGTTTTATGGCGGCCACGCTGAGTTGATGGCCTACCCTCAGCACCCAGGGTTTGGTGACTATTTCGAGCCGTTGGCTGACATGCCGGAAGCCGTGCAAGCGCTTTTTACTTACAACCCCAAGAAGGCAAGACAGCTGTTAGATGAGGCGGGCGTGCCGGAGGGTTTTACCTTCAATGTACAGGTGTGTTCTTGTAGTCCGTCTAACATGGACCTGATCCCCTTGCTGGAAAGCTACCTGAAGAAGGTCGGCATCCAGATTATTATTCAGCCCATGGAATATGCCTCGTTCTTGTCCGCGATGACCACCAAGACCCATGGCCCAGGCTATCTGTTAAACAGTGGCCACGTGAATCCCATTACCACCTTGCGTAAGAGTTTTGTCACCGGCCAAACCTGGAACCCGTCGCAGTATTCCAGCGACTATTTTGATGAGCAGGTCCGGTTGTTGCACCTGATGCGGGATGAGAACGAGCGCATCGAGGTGTTGCGCGCGCTCACGCGAGAAATTTTGGCCGAGGCCCCTTACATCTGGCTGCCAGTGGCTTATGCCCACACGGCCTGGTGGCCTTGGGTGAAAAACTATGGCGGTGAATTGCGGGTCGGTGCGGTCAGGCCTGGACCGATCTACGGGCGCATTTGGGTTGATGAAAAACTCAAAGCTGATCTGGGGTTTGACTGATGTCGGATACGTTGCTCTCGATTGAAGATCTATCGGTGCGTTTTGGTACCGAGCGCGGCCAGGTGCAGGCCGTGGACGGCGTTTCCTTGCACGTCAATGAAGGCGAAACCTTGGCGATCGTCGGTGAAAGTGGATCCGGTAAAAGTGTCACCGCCTTGTCTATTTTAAGGTTGTTGGGCGATGCCGGTCAGGTCGATCGCGGGCGCATTGTGTTTGAAGGACAAGATCTGGTTCAGGCGCCACTGGACGCGATTCGCCGGATCCGAGGTGATCGAATTGCCATGATCTTCCAGGAACCCATGTCCTCATTGAACCCGGTGTTAACCATTGGCAAGCAGGTGGCAGAGCCCATTTGGCAACACCGCCAACAATCCTGGAAAGAGGCTTATCAGCAGGCGGGTGAATTGTTGCAGAAGGTTGCGATTCCGGATGCCCAGGCTCGGTTAAAGGATTATCCCCACCAATTTTCGGGCGGCATGCGGCAACGGGTGATGATTGCAATGGCGCTGGCATGCCAACCTCGCCTGATCATTGCAGACGAGCCGACCACCGCATTGGATGTCACTGTGCAGGCGCAGATTTTAGACCTGCTTAAGAACTTGACCAAAGAAATGAACAGTTCTTTGATTCTAATTACCCACGATCTGGGCGTGGTTGCGCGCTATGCAGACCGTGTGGCGGTGATGTATGGCGGCCGGATCGTGGAGAGTGCTTCTGCGGCGCGCTTGTACAAGCAGCCTAAGCATCCTTATACCCAAGGCTTGATGAACTCGATTCCGACACTGGGTGGTGGGCCGGGGGCGCGACTCAATACGATTGTTGGGCAGCCGCCGGATTTAGCCAACTTGCCGGCGGGATGCGCCTTTCATCCGCGTTGCGCGCACGCGCAAGATGCCTGCACGCAAAGCAAGCCGTTATTGGCAGAGATTGAACCCGATCATCATCGAGCCTGTTTTGGTTATGACTGATTCTGCACAGGACAACATAATTGAAGTACGGGATCTGTTGGTGCACTTCCCGGTGACCGAGGGTTTGCTGAAAAAGACCGTAGGGTTTGTAAAGGCGGTGGATGGTGTGAATCTGTCGATCAGACGCGGCGAAACCTTCAGTCTGGTGGGTGAAAGCGGTTGCGGTAAATCCACGACAGCGATGGCAATTCTCCGAATGCAGGCAGCAACCTCGGGTCATATTATTTTTGATGGGACCGACATCACGGACTTCACCAAGGCGCAAATGCAACCGGTGCGTACCCGGATGCAGATGGTCTATCAGGACCCGTACGGTTCTTTGAATCCGCGGATGAAAGTGGGGTCCATTATTGGTGAGCCCTTGCGCGTTCATGGCAGGGCGAAAGACAAGGAGGCGTACAACAAGCGTATTCGCGAATTGATGTCGCTGGTGGGTTTGTTGGAAGACATGGCCGATCGCTATCCGCATGAATTTTCGGGTGGCCAGCGGCAGCGTATTTGTATTGCCCGTTCGCTGGCGCTCAACCCGGAACTGGTGATTTGTGATGAGCCGGTGTCGGCGCTGGATGTGTCGATCCAGGCGCAGGTGATAAACCTTCTGATGGACTTGCAGGAACGCCTGGGCCTGACCTATTTGTTCATAGCCCATGACTTGGCGGTGGTGCGCCATATCAGCAACCGCGTGGCGGTCATGTACCTGGGTAAGATTGTGGAAGTGGCGGACCGGGACACGTTGTTTCGCTCGCCTAAGCATCCCTATACCAAAGCCTTGCTCAGTGCGGTGCCGGAGCCAGATCCGGATTTGGAGGCCAGTCGACCGCAGCAATTGATTTTTGGCGAGGTGCCGAGTGCGCGCAACCCGCCCTCAGGCTGC
>Ga0209711_10002136_pt1 | contig 18242 bp, 15 predicted proteins | sample ArcticOcean_MG_C_7_FD_187441 | JGI IMG/M metagenome (GOLD analysis project Ga0209711, IMG submission 187441) | Marine microbial communities from western Arctic Ocean - ArcticOcean_MG_CB11_88 (SPAdes) (version 2) | ecosystem: Environmental > Aquatic > Marine > Oceanic | place: Arctic Ocean... | reverse complement strand
ATCTAATATTAACTCTTTTACCATTCACTCTAACATGACCATGATTGATTAATTGTCTTGATGCAAAAATAGTTGGAACTAAATTTAACCTGTATACTACAGCATCTAGTCTACGTTCTAATAAACCAACCAATTGCTCACCAGTATCTCCTCTTAAAGAGGCTGCACTCTTATAATAATTTCTAAATTGCTTCTCAGAAAGGTTGCCATAATAACCTTTTAATTTTTGTTTCGCTCTAAGCTGTATACCATAATCAGAAGTTTTACCTCTTCTGCTTTGACCATGCTGACCTGGACCATATTCTCTTTTATTAAAAGGACTTTTTGGTCTACCCCATAAATTACAACCTAATCTTCTATCTATCTTATAATGTGGCTCACTTCTCTTGCTCATACTTATATTCTTCCTATTTATATAGCGAAATAAATTATTAAATAATTCTTAAGAACTATACAGCTGAATTGCGTACTGTCAACTCCCATTTTATGTTTTAAACTCTAGTAATAGTAGTTATTATTCCGTGTAAAATATTTAGCTCCTGAAGAGTTAAGTTATTTCTTCTAAAAATAGCTTCAATATGATTAATCATAATTTTTTTTCTTTCTTCTGGGTTAAAAAAATTTGTTTCTTCTAATAACCTTACTAGCCTTTCAATAAAATAAGTTAATTCAGATTTGGTTGCCATTTCTTTATCTTTGTAAGTATTATTCTCTTCCATAATATCAGTTTTATTTTTTTCAATAAACCATTGATAGCAAACAGTTAGCACTGACATAGATAAGTTTATAGAAGAAAAATCTTTATTAGAATTAATATTAATTATAGCATCAGCTTTTACTAGGTCTTTATTATTTAATCCTGATTTTTCTCCTCCAAACATTATACCAGTTTTTAATCCACTATTTTCGGACTCAACAATGTGAAAAATTGCCTTTGTAGTATCATATACAGGTTTATTCATATCTCTATGTCTTGCAGAAGTTGCTAATAAATATGATATGTCCTCAGTTGCCTCATTTAAACTGTTATATAAGCTAACATTAAAGTTTTTATCCTCTAAAGCTCCAGCTGACAAGGCATTAGCTGCAGGGTTAGGCCAACCATCTCTTGGGTTTACTAAACGTAATGTATTTACATTAAAATTTAACATAGCACGACAAGCCGAACCTATATTTTCACCTAATTGAGGCTCTACTAAAATTATAATTGGAGACAACATATTAATAAATTTTCTATTTGGAGCTTACTTATCTCTAAGAAAAGCATTTGTTATGGGATATCTTCTTTCTTTTCCAAAAGACCTTGCTGTAAGTTTAACTCCAGGCGCAGACTGCCTTCTTTTATATTCAGATAATAATAATAACTTATATATTCTATGTACTAATTTTTTTTCATGACCTAGCTTAATTATAAAATCTAATGAAGCCTCTTCTTCTATTATATTTTTTAAAATTTCATCTAATATTTCATATGGAGGTAGGCTGTCTTGGTCTTTTTGATTTAAATTTAATTCTGCAGAAGGTTCTTTATTAATACTATTTTCTGGAACTACATTGCTATTAGGACCTAAAAACAAAGAATTATAACTATTATTTCTCCATTTAGACATTTCATAAACATCTGTTTTATATGCATCTTTTAACGGAGTAAAGCCGCCATTCATATCTCCATAAATTGTAGTATACCCTACACTTATTTCACTTTTATTTCCTGTAGAAATAACCATATCACCAAATTTATTAGAAACAGCCATAAGAATAACTCCTCTTATTCTTGATTGAATATTTTCTTCTGTTAAATCATTAGGCATATTAGAAAACAATCCATCTAAGTTTGTTAAGAAGGTTTCATTAATCTCTTCTATACTAATGGTATCTAATTTAATATTGAGTAATTTAGCTGTCTCTTTTGCATCATCCAATGAGCCTTTAGAGGAATATTTTGAAGGCATTCTTATGCCTCTTACTTTATCACATCCAAGAGCATCGACAGCAATAGCTGCTGCTAAAGCTGAATCTATACCACCAGATAAGCCTAATAATACACCTTTAAAATTATTTTTAATAACATAATCTCTTAAACCTAAAACCATTGCATTATATTTAGACTCTATACCACTTGATAAGACATTAATATTTGAATCAGATATATTAATTAAATCATTGTTATCTGTATTTATTTCTATAAAATTAATTTCTTCTTTCCATAAGGAACTCTGCATGCATAGTTTTGAATTTTGATTTAAAACGAAAGAACCTCCATCAAAAACCAATTCATCTTGGCCACCAATTTGATTAACATATATTAAAGGCAAATCCGTTTCTACTACTCTAGATACTGCTACAGAAATTCTTTCATCCTCTTTATTCTGATCAAAAGGAGACCCATTAATTACTATTAAAATTTGAGCACCAGATTCTTGTAAACTTTCTGAAACATCGGAAAACCACATATCTTCACATATCATCAAACCTAACCTAATACCCATGAAAGAAATAGGGCCTGATACTCTCTCAGAATCAAATACTCTTGCTTCATCAAAAACTCCATAATTAGGTAAATGAAATTTATCTACAATAGAAATTGTTCCACTATCTATCAACGCTGCAGAATTTTTTAGTTTTCCATTATCATTTCTAGGATAACCAACTATTATTGCTGGGCCACCATCCTTTGATAAGGATATTAATTTATTAATGACCTCCTCAACATTAATTATAAATGAATTTTTTAAAACTAAGTCTTCAGGAGGGTATCCTGTAATAGATAACTCAGAAAAAATACATAAGTCACCACCCTGAGACTTAACCTTTTCGCGTGTAGTAATTATATTGTCTAGATTTTTATTTAAATTACCTACATGAAAATTTAGCTGGCATAAAAATATTTTAATATTACTTTTCAAATAAATCTCCGATAAAAATTATTATTTATTTGTTTTAACTGCTAGGTAATAAAAATTCACGTCCAATTTTAACTCTTTGAACGCCATTATATTCTATAATATCTGCTGTAGCATAGGTTTCTGACCAACTGTCAGGAATATAAGAACCTGTACCAATTATATCTATTGGGGCACCTACACTGGCCATAAGTTTACATTTTTCTGGACTAAACCCACTTGAAGCAACAATTTTAACCTTGCTCCATCCTTTACTATCTAAAGCTAACCTTAAATGCCATATTGCTGCAGCACTTACTCCTGTTCCAACTAACCACTTTAATTCCTGCTCAGTTCTAAAAGTACGTATAGCATGAGGTGCATTTTTATCCAATAATTCATATGATTTTGCTGTATCTAAACCTTCAACAAACCTTCCACCATGTGTGTCAATTCTAATTGATAGAGATCCATTACTCGCTTTTTCCTTCATAGCTTCACATACCTCTAAGGTATCAGAAACCTCTGCACCAAAATAATCTACTAAAACTGTTAATGGACTATTAGGATATGTATTTGCAAACATAGTAGCTGCTTTTACTGTTGAACCTGCATAACCAACTAAAGCATGGGGCATAGTACCCATACCATTTTTTTTTCCAAAAAAATGCGCTGTAATATCATTAGCACTTCCTATAAAACCAATAGCACCCTGCTCTTTTTGTGCTTTTTTAGATCCTACAGAGGCACCATATGCCATCAGTTCTTGCATCTCTGCTCCCGCACAATGCCTAGCATCCATAGCTATAAAACCAACTTTTGGTAAATCACTTGCCATACCAAAAGTATTATAGGCTGCTACACATGCCCCTCCTAATTTTTGAAGGTATAATGTTTCTAAATCTGCTAAAATACTTAATTTACCAGAAATATACATTAGCACTTCACCTGCACCAACCCATGCCCCTTCGATAAAAAATTCCTTTATATTAATTTTATGCCCCCTGGAAGTCACAACAGATGATATCCAGTCTATTGCAATTTTTGGACAGTATATTACTGGCCTACGCATAAATACTGCGTAAGTGACATCAACATCACCATGTTTTTCAACAACTTTTTTAGTTAATTTGAAATAATGATCAGTTCTTAATTCTATATCAGTTTCAAAATCAGACAAAGTTCTTCCATTTTTTATAAAAAATTATACAAAAACACTTATTTGAAAAAACTATACTTTATCTTCTTATCTGTTAATAGTTAATAGTTAATTTTATCATAAATATTAATTGGGATATATATATATGAAAAATATAGCCCTACTAATTTCTACTTTTTTCTTACTTAATATAAATTTTAGTTATGCTCAGATTGCTGGAAATATAGAAGATAGATTAGAGGAGTCTTTAATTACAGAGTATTTTCCTAACTACTCTAAAGTTAAAAATAATGATAATGATTCAAGAATTATAGAAGTTTTAAATAATGAAACTATAATAGGTTATATATATTCTACTTGGGACATGGTCAAATCCTTAGGCTATGATAGGTCTCCTTATGAAATAATTGTAGGGTTAAATACTTCAGGCACCATAGCAGGAGCAAAATTAACCTACCATAATGAACCTCTTTTTGAACACGATGTAAGTGAAGATGACCTGCTTAATTATGTTGAAAGAACTAAAGATATTAACATTGCTAATGGTATGGCTAAATCATCTAGAGATAAGCCTATTAGACCAGATACTGTTCATAGAGGCACAATATCCTCAAATTTAATGCACCAAGCAATTTTTAAATCATCCAGAAATGCCGCGTTATCTATTGGTTTATTTGAAGATAAAGAGATAAACAGACTAGACTACTTAAAGGAAGTAAATCTTAATTGGGATCAATTAATTAAAAATAATTATGTATTATATAGAAAAAATTATATTTCAGAATATTTAATAAAACATAATAACAAAAGTAAAGTAATAAAAAATTCAGAAATAGCTATTACATTAATAACTCCTAGAGCTATTGGTTATAATCTATTAAAGAAAAATCGACATGATAAATACATGGCAGGTTTGAATAGAAAAGATCACGCAATATTAATAGCTGGAAATGGATATTCTTTTAAAGGTGATAAATGGAGATACAGTAAAAAATTTGATAGAATAAGACTTATTCAAGGAAAAAGTATAATAAATTTTAAGGCAGATGACCATACAAGAATATCTAAAATTCAGGCTAAAAACTCACCCGTATTTAAAGAAGTATCTATATTTAAAATTGATTCTATGTATAATTTTGACCCAACTAAAGCTTGGTATTTAGAATTATTAGACATTAATTATGAAGAAAAAAGCATCCAAAGCATTGTCATTCCATATATTATAAGTGATGAGCTAATAATTAAAAAAACTATAGAACTACCTATGTGGGCAAATATTTGGCTAGATTCAAAATTTAGAATATTAATTTTGTGTTCTGCATTATTAATTTTGACATTTATAACCATTTTTCAAGATAGAATTAGTAAATACAGAAAAATATTTAGGGTTATTAGAGTATCTTATTTATCATTTACTGTAATTTGGATTGGATGGTATGCAGGTGCACAATTATCAATTTTTAATATTTTATCTATAATAAGAATTCCTATAACTGGTGCAGACTTAAGTTATTTTATAATAGACCCTTTAATATTTATTATCTTAGTATTCACAATAGTCTCTGCTTTAATATTAGGAAGAGGGTTGTTTTGCGGGTGGCTTTGTCCATTTGGTGCATTACAAGAATTAATTGGATGGATTGCTAAAAACTTAGGTATAAAGAAAAAAGAAATTCCAGAAAAATATTACACTAAATTATGGACTCTAAAATATTTTATTCTAGTTACTATTATTGGTGTGTCATTTATATCTATGGAAACTGCTTCTACATTAGCTGAAGTAGAGCCTTTTAAAACAGCTATAATGAGACATTTTAATCGTGGAATACCTTATGTTAGTTATGCTGTTGCACTTTTATGTTTAAGCGCTTTTATGGAAAGAGGTTTTTGTAGGTTTATTTGCCCTTTAGGTGCTGGTTTAGCAGTAATTGGTAAATTAAGAATTACTGATAACCTTAAAAGAAGAGAAGAATGTGGCAGCCCTTGTAATTTGTGCTCAACGTCTTGCCCAGTAAATGCTATACCTTCGCAAGGTAAGGATAAGGGGAAAATTATTATGAGCGAATGTTTCAGATGTTTAGATTGTCAATTAGAATATGTGGATACTAAAAGATGCCCTCCTTTAGTTAAAATAGAAAAACTTAAAGTTAAAGTAGCTTAATATGCAAAATATTATAACAAGAAGAAATATTATTAAAATAACAGCAAGTGCTATTGGTATACTTCCATATTCTAGTTTTGCTAATAAAAATATATACAATTATCACTGGAAAGGCTTGGCACTAGGTAACCCAGTAGAGATGAGGGTTTATACTAAAAATAAAAATCATTTAGAAAAAATTCTAACAATGGTTAGTTCAGAAATAGATAGATTAGATAAAATATTTTATTTACAAGATGCCTCTAGTAAAATTAATTTATTAAATAAAACAAAAAGCCTAATAAACCCAGATAAAGAACTATTAAATGCAATATATCTTTCTGAAAAATTTTTTAGTATAAGTAAAGGTTCTTTTGATATAACTGTCCAACCTATATGGAATGCGTATTCTTCTGGAAAAAAAGTTATTTCTGATGGTATAGGGTTTGAGAATATAGCTATTTCTAAAAATAAAATATCATTATTAAATAAAAATACTGAGATAACACTTAATTCATTAGCACAAGGTATTTTAACTGATAGAATTCACGAAATATTATTAAATTCAGGAATAAAAAACCATTTAATAAATTTTGGAGAAGGTAAAGCATCAGGAATAGCGCCGAAAAATAAAAAATGGACACTAAATATAAATAATAATTATATAGATATTACAAATAAAGGGTTTTCTGTAAGTGAAGCTGGCAGCACAATACTTCCAAATAATAAAAGTCATTTGTTTAATCCAAATACTTATACTTCTGCTTTAAATATTCCTTCAAAAACTACAGTAATTGCCAACTCTGCTACATTAGCAGATGGTTTGTCTACAACATATGCTGTATCTAATAATGTTATAAGATCTAATTTAGTAAAATATTTCTCAGAAGCTCAGTTTACAATAAATATATAATGTAAAGAGCTATCTGTACTTACTTAACTCTTCAGAAAGTCTAAAGGCAAGTTCTAAGCCTTGACTTGCATTTAACCGAGGGTCACAATGAGTATGGTACCTATCTCCCAAGTTTTCTTCTTTAATTTCTTGAGCACCCCCTACACATTCCGTAACATCTTGACCAGTCATTTCTAAATGGATTCCTCCAGCATAAGTGCCTTCAGACCTATGAATTTGAAAAAACTGTTCTACCTCACTCATAATATTATCAAATGCTCTAGTTTTATAACCTGTTTGTGCTTTAAATGTATTTCCATGCATTGGGTCACATGACCAAACTACTTTCATGCCTTCACTGTCAACTTTTCTTACTAAATTAGGTAATATATTACCTATTTTATCTTTTCCCATTCGAGATATTAATGTCAACTTACCTGCTTCATTTTCTGGATTTAATTTGTTTATTAAATTAATGATATCATCAGTACTTGTTGTCGGACCAATTTTTACCCCTATAGGGTTACCAATTCCTCTCATAAACTCTATATGGGCTTCATCTAAAGATCTAGTCCTCTCTCCAATCCACAACATGTGAGATGAACAATCATAATATTTGCCAGTTAAGCTATCTACTCTTGTTAAGCTTTCTTCATAACTTAATAATAATGCTTCATGAGAAGTAAAAAAATCTACAGTAGATATTAACCCTGCAGTATTTTTATTAATACCACAAGCCTTCATAAAATCTAAACATTCGCCAATTCTATCCGCAATTATACGGTATTTATTATCTTGAGCACTACCTTCTAAAAAATCTAAATTCCATCTATGAACTTCATGTAAATCAGCGTATCCACCAGTAGAGAAAGCCCTTAATAAATTTAAAGCTGACGCTGCTTGACTATAAGCTTTAATCATTCTTTCTGGATCAGGCGCTCTTTGCTCTTTTGTGAATTCAATACCATTTATGATATCCCCTAAATAAGAAGGAAGTGCAATGCCATCTCTATTTTCAGTAGCTTCCGATCTAGGCTTAGCAAATTGTCCAGCTAACCTGCCTACTTTAACAATAGGTAAAGATGCACCATACGTCAAAACAGCAGCCATTTGTAATATTAATCTAAAAGTGTCCCTGAGGTTATCAGCATTAAACTCCGCAAATGACTCCGCACAATCTCCTCCTTGCAATAAAAAAGCTTTACCTTCAGATACACTTGCAAGCTTTTCTTTTAAGGTTCTAGCTTCTCCAGCAAATACTAATGGAGGAAGAGACTTTAATCTTTCTTCTGTATTTTTTAATACATTAGTGTCACCATACGTAGGTTGATGCTTTACAGGAAAGTTTCTCCAAGAATCTATATTCCAATCAGAATTCATAACTTAACCACCTAAAATACTTAAATAAATAATATTGAGCATTATGATTACTGTTTGTAATAGTTATTTACAAGCTTTAAATACATAAAAATCTATTTTAGAGTAACTAATTCTTCTGCAGCTGTAGGGTGAATACCCATAGTATTATCAAAATCATCTTTAGTTGCTCCAGCTTTAATAGCTACAGAACATATTTGAATAATCTCTGGCATCTCATCACCAATACCGTGAATTCCGACAACTTTATTAGTTTTTTTACAAACAATCATTTTCATAAAAATTTTAGTATCTCTTCCACCTAGCGTCTGTTTCATAGGTTTAAAAGAAGTTTTAAAAACCTCTATCCCTCCATCATTAGCATATAAATTACTTGCCTCTAATTCATTTAACCCTACTACGCCTATAGCAGGTTGTGAAAAAACAGCAGATGCAACATTATCATAATCACAAACTTTAGACATACCACCAAAAAAATTATCAGAAAAAACTTGTCCTTCAGCAATAGCAACTGGGGTAAGATTAATTCTATTTGTAACGTCACCTATAGCATAAATATTATTTTTATTAGTTTTATTGTTTTTATCCACAATAATTTCACCAACTTTTCCAGTTTTAATACCTAATTCATTTAACCCTAAGCCACTTGTGTTTGGAATTCTACCAGTAGCAAACATCACTTCATTTGAAAAAATTTCTTCTTTATTATTAAGCATTACAGACAAACCATTGTTTGTTTTAGAAACCGAATTAATTTGAGTTTCAGTAAGGATTTTAATATTATTTTTTATACACTCCTCTTTTATTAAATTGGATATATCAGCATCAAAACCTCTTAATAAATTTTTACCTCTATAAATTAAAGTCACATCCGAACCAAATGATGCAAAGATAGAAGCAAATTCTAAAGCTATATAGCCACCACCATTAATAATAATTTTTTTAGGTAAGCTTTTTAAATCTAACGCTTGATCAGAATTAATACATAAATCTATACCCTTAATTTCAGGTAGAAATGGTTTCCCACCAACAGCAATTAAAATTTTTTTAGATTTGATAATATTACCATTTACTTCGACTTCATTATTACTAACAATTTTTCCAAAACCATCGATAATCTCAACTTTAGATAATAAACCTAAATAAATATTATTTAGTCTATCTAACTCATTATCTTTAGCATTAATAAGCTTTAACCAATCATGCTCAATAGAACCTATATTCCACCCAAACCCAGCGGCATCCTCTATATCATGTGCTATGTGTGCTCCATAGACTAAAAGTTTTTTTGGCACACATCCTCTAAGAACACATGTGCCTCCCACACGAACACTTTCTATAATTGCAACTTTAGCCCCATGGTTTGCTGCAATTCTAGCAGCTCTTACTCCACCAGATCCTGCCCCAATGACTATTAAATCATAATCTTTTGTATTTTTAATACTATCTTTCAATATAAACCCTTAAATAATTATTTTATTATTTATATATATATATATTTTTATTCTAGTGCTAGATTAATCTAATGAGACCATTTTTAATTATCTACTTATTATTATTTTTTACTTCATTAGAAGCAAAAGAATTTGATAAATGTAAAGATGAATATAACTCCTTTGAAACTAGCGAGTGTTTAAAAAATTTAAAAAGTAAGCTAACTAATCATGAACTGTCTATAAAAATATTTGATACAAAAAATAAGCTCTATACAAATAAAAATATATTTCTAAGTATATGTGAATATAGCATTACTAGCCATAAATACTCTGGGAGAGATGGGACTATAGAAATTATACTAAACCCTAAGTATTTAAAAAATTGTGAATCTTTAATATCTATAGATATAATAAGCGAGTATGGACAATGCAAAGAAGGTAATTATGCTAAAGCTAATTGGAATTCTTTGGATATGAATGAATCAATTTATTTTTCATGCTCAAATTTAAAATAATTACTAATATTACTCTTTAAAACTTTCTGAAGACTATTAATAATATAAAAATTTTCTATATGTTTTCTAGCAGATATAGAAACATTTCTATAAATTTCAGAGTGATTTATAAGTTTTATTATTGTTTCAGCTATTTCTTGTGGCTTTTTTTTCTTTACTAAAAAACCATTTTTATTATCAATAATAATTTCAGTTGGCCCATCACAGTTTGTTGAAATAACTGGCTTTGCATAAGCCATAGCCTCAATAATAGTTAATCCAAATGGCTCAAAATGAGAAGGCTGACAGAATATATCAATATTATTATAAAAATCTTTCTTATCTTTAATCCACCCAGGAAATTCTAACTCTGTTAAATCTTTTGAAGCATTTCTTAGCTGATTATATAATTTACCATTTCCTGCTAAAATAGCTTTAAAATTAACACCTCTAGCTTTAAGTATTTTTAAAGCAGCTATAAAATCAAAAAAACCTTTTTTTTCTACCATTCTACCTAATGCACCTATAACTATTTTTTTTCCTGCAATATTATTTATTTTAAAATCAGGAATATCTACTAAAACATTCGGGCAATAGACACATCTATTTTTATTTACTCCTAAATTTATTAATTGATCGTTAATACTATTATTTACAGAAAATATCATATCTGCTTTTTTAAAATACTGTAATTGAGAATTTTTAGCTGTATGATTTACTGCAAAGACTGGTTTTATAGTATTATTTTTGATTATTTTTATTAACCTTGCATTATGTACAAATGAAATATCTGCATTATTAAGTATTTTTTTTATCCATATACATAATCCAAATTTTAATAAAATAAAATCTAGCCAGTTATACACATTAATAGACAACAATTTATCTTTATTACTTATTAATTTTGTACAAGACTCTATAGAATTAATTGCATCAGAATTTTTAGATACAATTACATTAACCTTATAACCTTCTTTTATTAAAGCAGCAGTGTGTATACCTATCATAGTAGATATACCACCTGGCTCAATATCAGTAGAAATTAAAACTAAGTTTTTATTTTTCATTTAATACAAAGGTATAAATCTATGAATCTATTCCTGCAAACATCATATATTTAGTTTCTAAATATTCATCTATTCCTTCTGCAGCTCCTTCACGACCAATACCAGATTCCTTAATGCCTCCAAAAGGAGCGACCTCAGATGATATAACCCCAGCATTAATGCCAACCATTCCATATTCTAAAGCTTCAGCTACTCTATATATTCTTCCTATATCTCTACTATAGAAATAGCCTGCTAAACCATAATTGGTATCATTAGCCATTTTAATTACTTCTTCTTCTGTAGAAAACTTAATTAATGGAGCAACTGGGCCAAAGGTTTCTTCATAAAATATTTTCATCTTATTAGTAACATTGGTCATAACTGTAGGTTTAAAGAACTGTTTACCAGCATTATCTAAGGATCCTCCAGTCAAAACTGTAGCTCCTTTCTCCACAGCATCATCAACATGACTTTGGACTTTATGTACTGCAGACATAGTAATTAATGGCCCTATTTGAGCTCCATCTTCTCTTCCATCAGAAACTTTAAGAGCTGCTGATTTTTCAGAAAGTTTTTTAGCAAATTCATCATAAATCTTTTCATGAACAAATATTCTGTTAGCAGACACACAAACTTGACCACTATTACGATATTTATTAGCCATAGCTCCTTCAATAGCATCATCTATATCAGCATCATCAAAAATTATTAATGGAGCATGACCACCTAATTCCATAGATACTTTTTTAATAGTAGAGGCAGTCTTTGCAATTAATGCTTTACCAACATTAGTAGAACCAGTGAAAGAAATTTTTCTGACATTCTTATTTGTACAAAGTTCATCACCAACTTCTGCTACATTCTCTTCAGAAACAGAAATAAGGTTTATAACCCCTTTAGGTACACCTGCTCGATGAGCTAATTCTACTAAAGCTGTTGCAGAAAAAGGCGTTGAACCTGCAGGTTTTATTACTACAGGACATCCTGCTGCTAATGCAGGTGCTACTTTTCTTGTTATCATTGCTGCTGGGAAATTCCATGGCGTTATAATTCCACAAACACCAATTGGTTGTTTGATAGTCATAATTCTTCTTCCGGCCATAGTGGAAGGAATAGTCTTACCATAAGTTCTTTTAGCCTCTTCAGAAAACCAATCTGTAAACCATGAAGCATAAACAATTTCTCCCCTAGAATCTGCTATCGGCTTTCCATTTTCTAAGGTCATGATAAGAGCTAAATCATCAATGTTTTCTAATATTAATTGGTGCCAACGACGAATAATAATAGATCTATCCTTACCTGTTAACTTTTTCCAATCCCCCCAAGAACTATTTGCAGCATCAATTGCACGAATAGTCTCATTTTTTGATGCATTAGGCATAGTACCTACTACAGTTAAATCTGAAGGGTTAGTGACATCAAAAGTATTACCACTATCAGAATCAACCCACTCACCATTAATAAAACACTGCTGCTTAAATAAACCTTGATCCTTTAGTTGAAAAAGTAAACCACCTGCATCGATATCCATAAAACTCTCCAAAATTATAATATTTATTCATTAATATCTTAGTGAAAATATAGACAAATGCATATATAAATTTTTAAAATATTAAATTTATATAATGAGTTTTTTAGAATTTAGCTTAAGCCACTTTTTATGATGTTTATAATCCTTCATATATTTTTCAACGTGAGCCCAAAAATATTGAGAATGATTAGGATGAACTATATGACATAGCTCATGAATTACTAGGTAGTGAATAACTTCTACAGGTGCCATTACTATACGCCAATCATAAGAGACTCGACTATTAGAATTACAACTTCCCCATTTGCTTTTATATTCACCAAATAAAATCTTACTAACTGATACTCCAATTAATTTTTCATAATAACTATTTGTTTTTATTAAGTATTTTTTTGATTCTTCTATATACCAATTTCTTATAATTTTCTTTATATGAGATTGATTATTTATATCAATTGAGGAAATAATAATATTATTTTCATCAACGACTATATTAAAAAAAGAGCTTTCTTCTAATTTCAAGAAATAGCTCTTTCCAAAAAACATAAGTTTTTCATCATTTACAAAACACTTTGGAATATCGGTTGGATTAAGCTTTTCTGACCTTAATTTTTTATTTATCCACTTTAATTTACTTAAAATTAATCTATCTATTTCTTTATCTGAAATTAATTTTGGAACAGAGATTGTTAATTCTTGATTTTTAACTAGAAAAGATACTGTCCTAATTCTATTAGTTCTTTTTATTATTATGTTAAAATTATATTTCATATGATGAATAATATATTACTTTAAATAGTATAAATTTAAATTTTACATTCCCATTCTGGAATTATTTTAATTATAGACTCTGTTAACTTACTTATTTCCGCATTAGATATAGTGAATGATGGCATTATATATATGACATCTAAAAAAGGTCTAATCCAAACACCTTCTTCAACAAATCTTTTTCTTAACCAATTTAAATTATGCATTTTTTTAACTTGTATTACACCTAAAGCACCTTTTACTCTGACGTCTAATACTGACTTCATATTTTTACATTCTATCAGTTTAGTATTTAATTCTTTCTCTATATTCTTAACTTGCTCTAACCTAGGTTCCGTCTCAAATAAATCTAGTGAGGCATTTGCTGCTGCACAAGCTAAGGGGTTAGCCATATAGGTTGGGCCATGCATTAAAGCATCTTCATCATTATCAGAAAGGAAAGCATTATATATATTAGAAGTGGCAACTACAGCTGCTAAGGAGATAGCTCCTCCAGTTAGAGCTTTTCCTAAACAAACTATATCTGGGATAATTTGACTTTGCTCAAAAGCAAACATGGAACCTGTTCTACCAAAACCTGTTGCTATCTCATCAGCAATAAGTAAAATATTATTTTCTTTTGCTAAATCATCAATAAATTTTAATGTTTCTCTTGAATGAAACTTAAACCCTCCTGCACACTGTACTAGAGGCTCTAATATGATCGCTGCTATCTCTGATCTATTATTTAATAATGTGTTTTTTAAAGCTTCTTTTTGTAATTTAGATATAGGCAATTCTGTGTTTATTTGTTCAGGCATATAACCTTTGAATAATGTATGCATTCCTTCCGTAGGGTCGCAAACGGACATTGCCCCTAAAGTATCACCATGATAACCATCCTTAAAACTTAAGAATTTTCTTTTTGTAAATACCTTATTATTTACCCAATATTGAATTGCCATTTTCATAGAAACTTCTACAGCAACAGAACCAGAGTCTACAAAAAAAACATGATCATATGTATTAGGTAAAATATTTATTAATTTTGATGCAAGATCTTCAGCAGGCTTATGAGTTAATCCACCAAACATAATATGTGGCATCAAATCTAGTTGTTCTTTCATAGATTTAATAATTTTTGGATGATTATAACCATGACACGCAGTCCACCAAGATGCTGTGCCATCTATTAAAATATTATTATTTGTTAAAGTTATTTCAGAACCTAAAGTTGCTTTTGCTTTAGGAACATAATTTAAATTCCTCATTTGAGAATAAGGATGCCATAAATTAGGGTGAGGTTGGTTCAAATTATTAAGAAACTATTTTTATTTCTTCTTTGAAAGAAATTTTAGCCTCACCTTTCAAACCAAAATTTTCAAGCATATTATTATCTTGATCAGTTCCAGGGTTATCAGCCGTAAGTAAAACATCTCCTAAGAATATAGAACTAGCACCTGCTAAAAAACATAAAGCTTGCGTTGAATTAGACATTTCGGCTCTACCAGCAGAAAGTCTTACGGTAGACATAGGCATCATAATCCTAGCTAAAGCTATAGTTCTTACTAACTCAATATGATCTAATGGCTCTACATTTCCTAAAGGTGTACCAGGAATTCTAATTAACATATTTATTGGAACACTTTCAGGATGCTCCTCTAAGTTTGATAAGGTTCTTAACATTTCTGCTCTATCAGTACGAGTTTCGCCCATACCAATTATGCCTCCAGAACAAACTTTTACTCCTGCATTTCTTACTTTTTCCAGAGTGTCTAGACGATCTGAAAATTTTCTCGTTCTTATAATAGTATTATAAAACTCTTCAGAAGTATCAATATTATGGTTGTAATAATTTAACCCTGAATCAGCTAATTTCTTTGCATGACCATCTTTCAACAGACCTAAAGTAACACAACTTTCTAAACCCAGATTGTTTACAGCTTCTACCATATCACAAACTTGATCAATATTTTTATCTGTTGGACCTCTCCAAGCTGCACCCATACAGAACCTAGTAGCGCCCTCCTCTACAGCAGCTTCTGCAGCTTTAACTACTTCACTTAATGATATTAAAGGCTCTTTTTTTAAATCTACATTATGGTGTGCGCTTTGCGAACAATAAGAACAATCTTCAGGACAAGAACCCGTTTTTATACTTAATAATTTACTTTTTTGTATTTCATTTTTAGGAAAATTACTTCTATGTATCGTTTGAGCTTGATATACTAAATCTAATAATGGTTGATCTATTAAAGATTTTGCTTCATCACTAGCCCAATCATGCCTTAGAGTATTGTTAATTTTATATATTTTATTCATAAGGACATAATATAGTAATAAATAAATATTGAGCAAGTAAGAAATGATATGAATAACAAAATAATTTCAATATATGATAAAAAGTTATTAAAAATAACAAACCAGTCTCAAAAAAGACATATAGTTACTACTATAAGAAAAAAAGATTCTGTTGTTACTCGTAATAAAAAAAAGCTTATTTCTTTTAGCTGTAATGACTATTTAGGGTTGAGCCAAAATAAAGAAGTTATAGAAGCAGGTATTAAAGCAATTAAAAAATATGGCGTAGGTTCAGGTGCATCAAGATTAGTTTCTGGAAATAATTTATTATATGAAAAATTAGAGTATTTATTAGCAAGCTTTAAAAATGGTGAAGCAGCGTGTGTTTTTGGAAGTGGCTATCTTACAAATACTGGGGTGATACCCTCTTTAACAACAAATAAAGATTTATTAATTTTTGATGAATTAAGCCATGCATCTACAAATATTGGTATTAAGCTATCAAGTTCTAAATCTATGAAATTTAATCATAATGATACAAACCATGTAGAAGAACTATTAAAAAAACATAGAAAAAAATATATATCATGTTTTATACTGACTGAAGGTGTATTTAGTATGGACGGTGATAGAGGAAGAATAAAAGAATTAGCGTATTTAGCGAATAAATATGATGCCTCAATTATGCTAGATGATGCTCATGGGTTTGGTGTTTTAGGTGATGGAAGAGGTTCTCAATATGAATTAAATCCAGTTCCAGAAGTCCTTATTCAAATGGGAACGTTATCAAAGGCAATCGGAAGTTATGGAGGTTTTATAGTAGCACCAAAGACGGTAGTTGATTTGTTACATAACAAGGCAAGAAGTTTAATTTATACAACTGGTTTACCTCCCAGCATACTTGCATCAGCAATCAAGTCTTTAGAAATAATTAAAAGAAACAAATCTTTAGTTAAAAAACCATATGATAATGCTAAATTATTTTGTAAATTAGCAGACTTACCTGAACCAGAGTCATCCATTGTAACAATTATTTTAAAATCTGAAAATAAAGCTATTGATGCCTCAAAAATATTAGAAAAAAATGGCTATTATATAAGTGCAATTAGACCTCCTACAGTTCCTATAAATACATCCCGCCTAAGACTTACGTTTTCTGCATCCCATAAAAAGAAAGATATTATAAGTCTTTCTAAACTAATCAAAGGTTTGAATTTTTAATGAGGGATATGTATTTTGATTAAACCTATTTTTATTACTAGTACAGGAACAAATATTGGGAAAACCTATTTGACAAATTTGCTTATTAAAAGAGCTATGATGTTAAATTATAGAATTAAAGCTATAAAACCAATAATCAGTGGGTTTAATATTAACAATCTAGATGAATCGGATAGTGGTATTATATTGAAAGCCTTAGGTAAGAATAAAAGCTATCTTGATAAAATTTCGCCATGGAGATTTGAAACCCCTCTATCCCCAGATATGGCAGCAAATATAGCAAAAAAAGAAATTAACTTTAAAGAACTTATTAGCTTTTGTAACTCTCATATAATTTCTAAAGATGAAGACATACTTGTTATAGAAGGAGTTGGTGGAACCATGGTGCCTATTAACAATAAATTCACTATCTTAGACCTTATGAAGCGTCTTGATATACCAATAATATTAACTATTGGTTCATATTTAGGTACTATAAGTCATACCCTTAATGCATACGAAGTTTTGATTAAAAATAATATTAATATTAATTCAATAGTTTTGAATCAAAGTAGTGAAAATGATGTAGGTATTGAATTAACTAAAGATTCATTATTGAATTATATTAAAAATATTCCAATACATACTATAAAAAGAAACCATAAAGATAATAATGTACTAGATAAAATATTAGAAAATTTATAAATTATATTAAAAAAAAATTCTTTGGAGTTATAAATTTATGAGCACCATTTCTATAATATCATTTTACAAATTCGTGCCAGTATTAGATATAGAGAAACTCAAACATAAAATAGAAAATATATGTGAAACATTACAGACAAAAGGGACAATATTAATTGCCCCAGAAGGTATTAATGGAACTATTGAAGGGTCTCAGGATAGTATAAATAAGTTTATAAAAGAAATTAAATCAGATGAAAGATTTTTTGATTTGGACCCTAAGCGCTCTTATAACACAAAAGATGCTTTCCATAGAATGAAGGTGAGATTAAAAAAAGAAATTGTTA
>Ga0209711_10002133_pt1 | contig 18248 bp, 15 predicted proteins | sample ArcticOcean_MG_C_7_FD_187441 | JGI IMG/M metagenome (GOLD analysis project Ga0209711, IMG submission 187441) | Marine microbial communities from western Arctic Ocean - ArcticOcean_MG_CB11_88 (SPAdes) (version 2) | ecosystem: Environmental > Aquatic > Marine > Oceanic | place: Arctic Ocean... | reverse complement strand
TGGGCTTATAAGATCTCTTTTAATTAACTCCTGAGCAAATCTTCTAGTTATCTTTTCAATTTCAAAATCTTCCCACTCATGAGGGTTAATTTTAAGCCCGCCTTTAGATCCACCAAAAGGTACATTAATTATTGCATTTTTGTAGGACATTAATGCAGCAAGGGCCTCTATTTCACTTACATTAGTTGCTAGATCAAACCTGATACCGCCTTTAGTTGGCTCCATGTGTTCAGAATGAACAGAGCGCCATCCTTCAAAGGTATATATATCCCCCCGAAGCCTAACCCCAAATCTAACTGTATAGGTTGAGTTGCAGGTCGTAATTTTATTTGCAAGACCTTTTGATATTGGTATAAATTTTATAGCTTGATTAACAAACCTGGTGGTGTCTTCTAGAAAGTTATTCATAATACCCCCTTCGATATATAAATACTTTGATGTTAAAACTATTAAATAAACAGAATTAATTTCATTAATCATAATATTAGCTTAATAAAAAATTAATAATAGTAATTTTTAATCTATAATGTCTCGTTTCGTGGCGGGCGTAGCTCAGTTGGTTAGAGCGCTGGATTGTGGCTCCGGAGGCCGTGGGTTCGAACCCCATCGCTCGCCCCATTTAAATTAGGAAATCATATGACCAGTAAGTTAAAAAAACTCAAGGATTTAGAAAGAAAATTAACAGTTTCAATTCCTGTAGATGAGTACAATTCAAAATTTGAATCCAAGATTAATAATATCAAAAAAGAAGCAAAGCTTGATGGCTTTAGAAAGGGCAAAGTCCCTAGCGATGTTCTAAAACAAAGATATGGAGCATCTATACACGGAGATGTTATTAATGAATTAATTCAAAATTCTTATCCTCCGGCATTAGCAGAAAATAATTTAAGACCAGCATCACCTCCAACGGTAGATCTAGAAAGTGAAGACCCTTTAAAGCCAATTTCTTACTCTGCAACTTTTGAAGTTTTTCCTGATATCAAGCCTAAGTTAAGCAGATGGACTAGTTACGAAGAGGTTTCAATCTTAATTGAAGATGATGACATTGATTTAGCTATCAAAGATATCGTTAAGAGATATGGCGAATGGAAGGATGTAAGTAGAAAGTCAAAAAAAGATGATCAGGTTATTTTAGACTTTACTGGAATGATAAATGGCGAAGAGTTTGAAGGAAATTCAGCTCTAGATTTTAAATTAGTTCTTGGTAGTAACTCAATGATACCAGGCTTTGAGGATTCTATTCTTGGAAAAGAACCATCCGAATTCTCTATTAAATCTACTTTTCCGGATGATTATTTTAAAAAAGATCTTGCAGGTATTGAGGCTGAATTTAAGATTAATTTAAAAACTGTTCAAGAATTAAAGCCTGCAAAAATAGACAAAGAGCTATTCACTAAATTAGAAATGGAAGTAAAAGATAAAGCTTCCTTTAAAAAAGAAATTACAAATAGAATGAAAAAAGAAGTGGCAATTCAGGAAAAAGATCTTACAAAAGAATCTATTTATGAGACTCTTTTAAAAACAAATACTATTTCTGTTCCAAAGGTTACTGTTAATGAACAGGCTGATTTAATGCGTAAAGATGCGTTAATGAGGATAGGTCATACCGAAGAAAATGCTGGCGATGACTTGTTTTCAAAAGATTCATTTATGGAAAATGCAGAAAAAAGAGTAAAGCTAGACCTGCTTTTTTCAGAATTAATTAAACATTTTGAAATAACAGTGACTAAAGAAAATGTTGATGATTATATAGAGAGAGAATCGACTAAATATAAAGATTCTGATCAATTTAAGAAATGGGTTGAAAGTCAGCCTCAACAATTAGATCAATTTAAAATGATAGTATTAGAGGAGCAACTAGTTGAAAAATTAGAAAATGCCCTTAAATCTAAAAGTAAGGTAATAAAATTTTCCGATCTTTCAAATAAATAGGTAGATATGAACGAGATACAATCAGCATTAATTCCGATGGTAATAGAGCAGACTCCAAGGGGGGAGAGGTCCTTTGATATTTACTCAAGGCTTCTCAAGGAAAGAGTTATATTCTTAACAGGACAGGTTGATGACTATATGTCAAACCTTGTAGTTGCACAGCTTTTATTCTTAGAGTCAGAAAATCCAGAAAAAGATATATCAATTTATATAAATTCACCGGGCGGAAGTATTTCAGCTGGACTTGCAATATACGATACCATGCAGTTCATATCTGCATCGATATCAACATTATGTATTGGTCAAGCAGCTAGTATGGGAGCAATTCTTTTAGCTGGAGGTGAAAAAGGAAAACGATTTGCACTTCCAAATTCTAGAATTATGATTCATCAACCTTTAGGTGGTTTCCAGGGCCAAGCCTCTGATTTTGAAATTCATGCAAAAGAAATTCTTCATATGAAAAAAGTTGTTAATGAAATACTTGCTAAACATACAGGTCAGACAATTAAGAAAATAGAAAAAGATACTGATAGAGATAATTTTTTAGATGCAGCCTCTGCTAAATCTTACGGCATAGTCGATAAAATACTCAATGAAAGAGGTCCAATTAATGGCAAGTAAAACTTCTTCAGATAAATTAAATTGCTCATTTTGTGGCAAGGTTCAAGACGAGGTTAAGAAATTAATAGCCGGTCCTAGTGTTTATATTTGTAATGAATGTGTTGATCTTTGTAACGATATTATAGAAGAAGAAATTAAGAGCGGTGAGGATGATAATCCATTAGAAGAACTTCCATCACCTTTGGAGATATTCAATAAACTTGATGAGTATGTAATTGGCCAAGAAAAAGCAAAGAAAGTTCTTTCAGTTGCTGTTTACAATCATTACAAGAGATTAAAAAAGAATACATCCAAGGATGCGGTCGAACTTCAAAAGAGTAATGTATTGCTTCTTGGTCCAACAGGAAGCGGTAAAACCTTATTAGCACAAACTTTAGCTAAAGTTTTAAATGTTCCTTTTGCTATAGCTGACGCAACCACTCTTACTGAAGCTGGCTATGTAGGTGAAGACGTGGAGAATATCATCCAAAAATTATTACAGAAATCTGACTATGACCCGGAAAGAGCTCAGCTTGGAATTGTTTATATTGATGAGATTGATAAGATTGCTAGAAAATCTGACAACCCTTCAATTACAAGAGATGTTTCAGGTGAAGGAGTTCAACAGGCACTATTAAAATTAATTGAAGGTACTGTTGCTTCAATACCACCTCAAGGTGGCAGAAAGCATCCACAACAAGAGTTTATCCAGGTAGATACGTCTAATATTCTTTTTATTTGCGGGGGAGCATTCTCCGGTTTAGATAAAGTTATTAGTTTAAGAAATAGTAATGTTGGAATAGGGTTTGGAGCAGAAGTCAGCTCAAAATCTAACGTTCTCCCTATTACGAGTAATATTGATGAATTAGAGCCAGATGATCTAGTTAAATATGGATTAATTCCAGAATTTGTTGGCCGACTTCCTGTTATATCGAGTCTTCATGAGCTTGACGAGCATGCATTAGTTAGAATTCTTAAAGAGCCTAAAAATGCATTAGTAAATCAATACAAACATCTTTTTGAAATTGATAATGTTGAGTTAACATTTAGAGATGAGGCCTTGGTAGAGATTGCTAAACAAGCTATTAAAAGAAAGACAGGAGCTAGAGGACTACGTTCAATAATGGAAGAGTTATTGATGGAAACAATGTTCGGACTTCCAAATAGCGACCTAGAGAAGGTTATTATTGATGAGAATACAGTCATATCTAGATCTGAACCAATTAGGCTTCTTAAAACAACTAGTAAAAAATCATCATCTGCCAATTGATATTTTCATAACAATCCCTATATTGGAGTTATGAAAGAAATTAAATCAGACCTCCCTTTAATTCCTCTGAGAGACGTTGTCGTTTTTCCTGGAATAGTAACTACTTTATTTGTAGGAAGGCCTAAATCAGTGCAAGCTCTTAATGCAGCAATGTCTTCTAATAAAAAGCTCGTTCTTGTAAGCCAGATAGACCCAGCAGTTGAAGACCCTTCATTTGCTGATATGAATAAAGGCGCCTCTATAAGCAACCTACTTCAGTTAATAAAACTACCAGATGGAACAATGAAGGTTCTAGTAGAAGGCTATAAGAGATGCTCCATTGAAAAAGTTTTAACCAAAGATAATTACTCAGTTGCACGAGTTACAACTATCGAAGATATTCCACTGAAAGAAGCTGATTCTTCAAATTTAGTTAGATTTATTAAAGCAAAGTTTGAAGATTACATCAGTATCACCAAAAGAATTCCTCCCGAAATAGTATCAACAGTTGACTCTCTTGATGACCTGTCTAGATTGATTGATTCGATATCAAGTCATTTACCAATTGATGCTGCAAAGAAGCAGGAGGTTTTAGAAATTGCAGATCTAAAAATTAGAGCTGAGAAATTATTAACTTTTATTGAATCCCAGCTTGATGTTGTTGATGTAGAAAAAAAGATAAGAGATCGTGTTAAAAAGCAGATGGAAAAATCTCAAAGAGAATATTATCTAAATGAGCAAATTAAAGCAGCTCAAAAAGAGCTAGGCGAGTTAGGTGATGAGGGAGATGAATTGGATGTTCTAGAAGAAAAAATAAATTCTTCAGGAATGCCGAAGGATGCCCTTAAAAAAGCAAAAAGCGAGCTATCTAAATTTAAACACATGTCCCCATCATCTGCAGAAGCATCTGTTGTTAGATCTTATCTTGATTGTATGATAGAAGTTCCGTGGAAAAAGAAATCTAAAATTAATTCAGACATCCAATCATCACTAGATATTTTAGAAGAAGATCATCACGGTCTTGAGGAAGTTAAAGAGAGAATTATTGAATATCTCGCAGTGCAAAAAAGAGTTAAATCAATGAAAGCACCTGTTATATGCTTGGTTGGTCCTCCCGGTGTCGGCAAGACATCACTTGGAGAGTCAATAGCTAGAGCAACAAATAGAAAATTTGTAAGAATGTCGCTTGGTGGTGTTAGAGATGAGTCAGAAATAAGAGGCCATAGAAGAACATATATTGGCTCTATGCCAGGAAAAATTATTCAAAAACTTTCTAAAATTGGTGTGAAAAATCCTTTATTTCTATTAGATGAGATAGATAAAATGGGAATGGATAGTAGAGGCGATCCGGCTTCAGCACTTCTTGAAGTTTTAGATCCTGAGCAAAATAATTCATTTAGCGATCATTACTTAGAAGTTGACTATGATCTTTCGGAGGTAATGTTTGTATGTACTGCCAATAGTTTGAATATTCCTACTCCTCTTCTAGACAGAATGGAGATAATAAGAATACCCGGTTATATAGAAGATGAAAAAACAAGCATAGCTAATAAATACCTTCTACCAAAACAGATAGAAAGAAATGGTTTGAAAGATGGAGAGATTAATTTTGATAAAGAAGTAATTCTCTCTTTAATAAGATATTACACAAGAGAGGCTGGTGTAAGAGGTCTGGAAAGGCAAATAGCAAAAATACTGCGTAAGGTAGTTAAGGATAGATTGCTAAACAAAAAAGCTACAGATGGACCAACTAAAATTACAAATAAAAATTTAGAAAAATTCTCTGGCATAAAGAAATTTAAATTTGGTATTGCAGAAAAAGATAATGCAATTGGTCAGGTAACTGGTTTGGCGTGGACCGAGGTTGGCGGCGAGCTATTAACAATAGAAGCATCTCACGTTGATGGTAAAGGTAGAATAATTAAAACAGGCTCGCTTGGTGATGTTATGCAAGAATCTATTCAAGCTGCGCTTACCGTGGTTAGGTCGAGAGCAAACTCTCTTGGAATAAAATCAAATTTTTATGAAAAATATGACGTTCATATTCATGTACCTGAAGGAGCCACTCCAAAGGATGGTCCTAGTGCCGGAGGTGCCATGGCTATTGCTCTTATATCAATCTTCACCGGAATACCTGTTAGAGCAGATACTGCAATGACAGGAGAGATAACCCTTAGAGGCCAGATATTAAAAATTGGCGGCTTGAAAGAAAAGCTTCTAGCAGCAAAAAGAGGCGGTATTAAAAACGTTATAATCCCCAAAGAAAATGAACCTGACTTAATAGAAATGCCTAAGCAAATTACTGAGTCTCTAAACATTATTCCAGTCGAATGGATTGATGAGGTAATATCCTCTGCCTTAATTAAGGAGCCTACACCTCTTTCAAAAATTACTAAGACGGCTAAAACGAAATCTTCTTTGGATAATCCATCAAAAAACGGAAACAAACAAACTCACTAAAAACCCTTTATTTACTTGACTTTTATCTACAAAAAGCGATTATAGAGGGGTATTTATACAACTAAAAATTACACAGAGGAGTGTTTAATATGAATAAATCAGATTTAATTGATGCGGTTGCGAGTAGTGCAGATCTTTCCAAGGCTTCAGCAGGAAGAGCTGTTGATGCTGTTTTAGGAGGTATCGGTGATACTTTAGGTAATGGTGATTCTGTATCACTTGTTGGTTTTGGAACTTTTAATGTAAGACATAGAGCTGCTAGAGAGGGAAGAAATCCTCAGACAGGCGCTTCAATGCACATTGCTGCTTCTAAAGTACCAGGATTTAAAGCCGGTAAAGGCCTTAAAGACAAGGTTAAAAACAGCTAAGCTTTTTAAACTTTAAAAGGGTGCATGTGCACCCTTTTTTTATTCTATAATATACATACTATGCTTGAATCACTAAGAAATTTTTTAACGGGCCCTAGACTATTTATCGTAATCGCATGCTGCGCATTGCCATTTGTTTTCCTTGGGACATCATCACTATCATCTGCTTTTGGAAGTTCTCTAGGAACTATCAACGGCGAAGACGTATCACAAACAGACTTTAATATTGCATCTAGCATTACAATTGATAGATACAAAAGTGCATTCGGAGATGCTGGGGAAGAATATTTTAATTCACTAGACGAAGCGACCCAAATGGATCAAATTAAACAACAGTTAATTGTTCAAAAGGTACTTTTATCAAAAGCTAGAAATATAGGGATGATAAATAATAATTCTAAAAAAGTTGCAAAGAAAAATATTATTAAAAATCCAGATTTTCAAGTTGATGGAATTTTTGATGAAGCGATCTATGAAGCTCAAGTTAACTCTAATGGACAAACTAAAGAAAGCTACATAGAGCTAATGACAAACTTAACTGCTGCAGACATCTTCAGATCTGCCATCTCTTCAATAAATTTTGCAACAAAAGAAGAGTCTCTTGACCTGGCAATGCTATCAGAGCAATCAATAAATGTAGATTTTGTTAAAATTAATTTTGATGCATTAAAGCAAACCATATCTAGCACTAATGAAGAGTTAAATGAGTATTACACTAACAATCAAGGTTTATTTTACTCAGAGGAAGAGAGATCATTCGATTATATCGTCCTAACATCAGATGACTATAAAGATAAAGTTTTAATCCCTGAGGGTTTTGTAGAAGATGCTTATGCTGAATATTTACTAAAAGCAAATGAAAGATCTCAAACAAGGATCTCACATATAATGATTGATAAAAGTAACCACTCCTCTTCAGAAGAAGCTTATAAGGTTGCTGAGGATGTAGAGTCTAGACTGGATAGCGGTGAAAATTTTGAAGAATTAGCATCTATTTTTAGTGATGATATTGTTTCAAGAGATGCCGGCGGCGATTTAGAATATTTTTCAGCTGATATTTTCCCTCCAGAGTTTGGTGAGGCAATTAAAGACCTTATTGTTGGAGATGCTAGCACCATAGTTGAACTTGATGACTCATTTCATTTAATAAAGGTTACAGAGATTAATGATGCAGAAATACTGCTATTGTCTGAGCTTGAAGATAAGATTATTTCAGATTTAGTTACTTCAGAATCCCTTGCATTAATGAACGATGATTTTGTAGAGTTGGAGAGTATGATTTCTTCTAATTCTTCGATTGGATTAATAGGCGAGACTTTAGCTCAAAATATTCTATCTAGTGATAACTCTACTGCAAATAATTTTAAATTTGATATTAATGATAAAAGAATTCGTGAGTATATATTTTCCTCCGATTCAGAAGTTGCTACTCCTCATGCTATAGAACTTGAGGATAGTTTTATTATTCTTTCTATTAATAATATTAAAGAATCAGCATTAATTAACTTTGATGAAGCTAAAAGAAGTGTTTCTCAATACCTATCCAGTATGAAGGCTATAGAAAAGAAAGCTCTTCTTATTGAAGAACTTAATTTAGCTAAATTAGATGGAACACTTGAATCTGTTGTCTCAGCTTATAATTTTATTGTTAAAGATAATTTTGTAGAGGTTAAAAGAGATTCTTCATTATTTCCTCCTGAAGTACTCTCGGAGCTATTTAAGCAATCTTCTGGTAACTCCGTATCTATAGATTCAAGCAATGGCGATATGTTTATAGTTGATATTTTAGAATTAAATCAACCAAGTGATGAATATATTTCAAAAGTATTAGATACCTATAAAGGTATTGCAGAGGAAAGGGCAACTCAAAATATGTCAATTATTATTAATGAAGACCTATTTGATAATGCTAGAGTAAATCTAAACAACTCAGTATTTTAATAATGAAACATCTATATTTAGCACTAACGGTTATTATTTTTATTTCTGGATGTTCTTCAAGTGTTAGCCCTGTTGATGATGGGTTGGAAAAAGGGATATTTCATATTGGTAATGGTGCAGAGCCTCAAGGACTGGACCCTCACATAGTTACCGGAGTTCCAGAGCATCATATCCTTATTTCTTTATGTGAGGGTTTAACAACCTCAAACCCAATGGGTGGCGAAAATCTTCCTGGAGTTGCTGAGTCATGGGATGTTAGTGAAGATGGAACTATATATACTTTTTATCTACAAAAAAATGGAAAGTGGTCTAATGGCGACCCTTTAACAGCAGATGACCTTGTATGGTCCTGGAAGAGAATACTAACAGCCTCACTTGGCTCTCAATACCCTGACATGCTTTACTATGTTAAAGGTGCTTATGAATACCACAGTGGCCTAACAAATGATTTTAAGGATGTTGGAATAGAAGCATTGGATGATTATACATTTAGAGTTCATCTTAAAAATCCAACACCATTCTTTTTAGGTCTTCTAAGTCATTACAGTACCTGGCCTGTTCACAAAGATACAGTCTTAAAGCATGGAGATATAGATGACAGGAACGGTCAATGGACAAGACCTGGAAACTTTGTCTGTAATGGCGCTTTTCAACTTAAATCATGGGAACTTAACAGTAAAATTGTTGTAACTAAAAGCCCAACTTACTGGGATGCAGATACCGTAAAGTTAAATGAAATACATTATCATGTAACTACCAATATTATGACTGAGGATAGAATGTTTAGATCTGGTCAAATTCACACAACCTATACATTGCCATCTAATAAATGTACTGCTTATATTGCAGATAAAAACCCTGCTTTAAAAATTGACCCTTATATGGGGACTTATTTTTATAGGCTTAATACAAAAGACCCAATCCTAAAAGATCCTTTAGTTCGAAGAGCTTTAGCTTTTTCGATCAACAGAGAGCAACTTGTTGACAAGGTAACAAAATGCGGCCAATTACCAGCTTACTCATTTACTCCTCCTGGAGCAGCAGGCTATGAACCTAATACTGAAATTTCTTTTGACCCAGAGTACGCTAAATCTTTGTTAAAAGAGGCTGGTTACGAGTCAACTGAAGATTTTCCTAAATTAGAGATATTGTTTAATACAAATGAAGACCATAGAAAAATTGCACTAGCTATTCAGCAAATGTGGCAACAAAACCTTGGGATAGATGTTCAATTAGTCAATCAAGATTGGAAGGTCTACCTTGCTAGAGAAATGATTGGTGATTATCAAGTTTCTAGAGCTGGATGGATAGGTGACTATGAAGATCCTAATACTTTCTTAGATTTACTTAGGCCTAATAGAGGGAATAACAAAACAGGTTGGGAAAATGCAGAATACGATAGCCTTGTGGAGCAAGCAAATACCTTACAAGACCAAGATTTGAGGTATGAACTCTTAAGTAAGGCAGAAAATATTTTAATAAATGAAATGCCTATAATACCTTTGTATACATATGTAAGGGCTTATCAATTATCCCCAGATGTTAAAGGTTTTTATCCTAATTACCTTGATCACCACCACCCTAAATACATCTACTTAGAAAGAGATTAGGCTTAGATGTTAAAAATCTTTTTTAAAAGGGTTCTAATGGCTGTGCCAGTTATATTAGCTGTAGCGACCATGACTTTTTTCTTAGTTAAATTAGCTCCTGGCGGCCCTTTTGATTCTGAAAAAGCAGTATCACCACAGGTTTTAAAAAATCTTAATGAAGTCTACAATCTGGACGCTTCCCAATGGGAGCAATATACAGATTACATGTCTGGTCTTTTGCAGGGTGATTTTGGACCATCTTTTAAGTACCCTGGTAGATCTGTAACAGAGATGATTGGCATTGGCCTTCCAATAACTTTTGAATTAGCTCTGTACGCTATTTTAATAGCAGTTATTATAGGAGTTCTTGCTGGTGTTCTTGCAGCACTAAAACGTAATACCCTTTTAGATTTTATACCAATGGCAATTGCCATGATCGGGATATGCGTACCTACATTTTTAATGGGCCCTCTTTTGGTTCTTATCTTTGGTATTCAACTTGAATGGTTACCTGTATCAGGTTGGGGGCAGTTAGCTGGGGATAAAATATTACCTTCAGTTACTCTTGGCTTTGCCTATGCAGCATACATAGCTAGGTTAAGTAGAGGGGGTATGTTAGAGGTATTAAATCAGGACTTTATAAGAACTGCTAGAGCAAAAGGACTTACTGAAATAATGGTAGTTACCAAACATGCGATGCAAGGGGGATTGATTCCCGTTGTATCCTTTCTAGGACCAGCTGTAGCTGGTTTACTTGCAGGATCATTCGTAGTTGAAACTATATTTCAAATACCAGGCCTAGGAAGGTTTTATGTAGAAGCTGCATTAAATAGAGATTACACAATGATCCTCGGTACAACAATATTTTTTTCCGCGATGATAGTTTTCTTTAATCTTTTATCTGATTTAGCTGCATTATGGCTAAACCCAAGATCTAGGGACGTGTAATGAGTAGCAATACATCACTTTGGTCTGATGCTATATACAGACTAACAAGAAATAGAGCAGCCATGATTGGAGGCTCAACTCTTATTTTACTAATTCTAGCTGCTGTTGCCGCTCCGTGGATTGCTCCCTATTCATATTCATATCAAGACTTAGATCTAGGTGCCTCTCCGCCATCAGTCGAGCATATTCTTGGAACTGATGTATTAGGTAGGGATCTTTTAAGTAGGATATTATATGGAGCAAGAGTATCTCTGCTTGTTGGTTTTGTTGCTACAGGTGTTGCTTTAGTGATTGGTGTTTCTTGGGGTATTGTTGCAGGATTTTTTGGTGGCAAGGTTGATTCTGTGATGATGCGAATAGTAGATATTTTATACGGTCTTCCTTTTATTATTTTTGTTATCCTTTTAATGGTAATTTTTGGAAGCAACTTATGGCTTTTATTCGGAGCTATTGGTGCGGTAGAGTGGTTGACCATGTCTAGAATTGTAAGAGGTCAAGTTATTGGATTAAAAAATCAAGAATTTGTTTTAGCAGCAAAAGCCATGGGTGTAAGTAATTTTTCGATGTTTAGAAGACACCTGCTTCCAAATATACTTGGCCCAATTGCAGTTTATGCAACATTAACAATTCCTCAAGTTATGTTATTGGAGAGCTTTCTTAGCTTTTTAGGACTAGGTATTCAGCCTCCAATGAGTAGTTGGGGAACATTGATTAAAGATGGCGTTGAATCAATGGAAGAATATAGTTGGTTATTGGTATACCCGGGTCTAACTTTCACCATTACCTTGTTTGCTCTGAATTTCTTTGGAGATGGGCTGAGAGATGCCTTAGATCCAAAAACAACTGATAGCTAAAAAGCGTTAATAGCTATTTTTATAATCTGTCCTGGCATTAGATCAGAGCCTTTAAATTCATTTATTTCTTTAATACTTTTTACGCTCACATCAAATAAATCAGATATTTTATAAAGGTTGTCACCTTGCTTGACCGAATAAAGAATAGTTCTTTTTTTTGATTCCATATTTCTATAAATATTTTTATTACCTATTGATAACTGCTGTCCAAGTTGAAGATAGGAAGATTTATTTATAGAATTCATTTTAACAAGGTCGCCAACTTCTATATTATATTTTTTTGCAATTTCCCAAAGCGTGTCTCCTTCAGAAACTATGTGCATTTCATAGGGTATAAAGTTATTAGTTTTTGTTTTACTTAATGGTATTAATAATGACTTTCCAATAGAAAGAACTTCACCGTTCATGTAATTAATTTGCTCTATGATTTCAACTTCAGTGTCGAACTTAATAGCAAGGTCCCAAAGATTATCTCCTCGCTCAATCGTATGAGATATCCAATTAATATTATTTTTATTGTCAAAAGGACTTTCAGGACTATTTAATAAATCAGCTTTTTCTATTGGAATATAAAAAATACTTTTATCTTTTGGTTCTGATGCCCATTTTGTATAACCAGCATTTAACTTATATATAAGTTCAGGCTTTATATCCAGATACTCACTAAGAGTTATAATTTCTACCTGTCCTGGTATTTCTATTTTTTTGACAACCGGTTCAATAGGAATGTCGGGTAGATCTATTCCATACTTCTCTGAATTAAAAATAAGCTCTTTTAAGGCAATATATTTAGGAATATAGTTTGAAGTTTGGTTTGATAGTTTTAGAGACCAAAAATCAGCATCTAAGCCTCTTCTTTTGTTCTTTTTTATCTGTCTATCTAAATATGTAGGGCCTGCATTGTAAGCAGCTAAGGCAAGATAAATATCTTGATCAAATCTCTCCAATAAATACTTAAAATAACCAACGGCTGCATGTGTTGATCTATATGGATCATGCCTATCTTCAGTCCACCAAGATTTATCTAAGTTAAACAGCTTTCCAGTTTTTGGCATGAATTGCCACAAACCTACTGCACCAGATTGTGAAATAGAGAAGGGGTCATAATTACTTTCAACAAAAGGTATCAATGCCAATTCAACAGGAAGGTTTGCAGCTTCTAATTCCTGGACAGCATAGTAAATAAAATAATAAGATTTATTCAAATACTCATTAAATGCATCAATATCACTTAAATGAGCATTCATATAAAAAAGGGTTTGGTCGTCTATATTATTGATTTTTTTTGATGAGGATTTTTCAATAATATATTCCCATATATTTGCAGCAACAACATCTTCAACCTTAATTTCATTAACGAAAGTTTCTTCATTTGCATAGACTGCAATTGATTCTATAGATTGGTCATCAATTGATACAGCCTGGTTAACTTGACAGCTACCCAATATCAATAAACTAAAGATTATTAAAAATTGTCTTTCCATTCTCTTATTGCTTTAAATATCTCAAGTTCATTCTTGTTTGTATTAAATTTATTATGAATATTTTCTTGAATATCTTTATTTTCGCATCTTAAAAATGGGTTAATGTGAAGTTCTACCCCAAGCGTCGAAGGAAGAGTTGGATGACCAAGGTTTATTAATCTAGTGACTTCATTATAACGTGATTTAAGGTTTTTATTACCATGATCAACCTCTAAGGCAAACTCAAGATTTGACTTCGTATACTCATGTCCGCAATAAATTTTTGTATTTTTGGGAAGTTTTTTTAATTTTACTAATGAGTCATACATCTGCTTGTGGGTTCCCTCAAAGACCCTTCCGCAACCCCCGCTGAACAAAGTATCGCCACAAAACAATATAGGATTCCCTTTATTAAAGGAATAAAAGGCAATGTGATCAAGTGTATGGCCCGGAATTTCCATAACCTCAAACTGCAAACCAATTATCTCAATAACATCCCCATCAACTACCTTTTTATTAATAGAAGTAATATTATTATTAGGCCCATAGACCTCCATGGGATTATTTTTAGTTAAATCATCTATCCCGCCTGTATGGTCAAAATGATGATGGGTTATAAGAATTCCGCTTAGGTTTATTTTTTTATTTGACAGGTAATCTAAAGTATTTTGAGATTCTCCTGGATCAATTACAATAGACCCTTCATTAGTTGTTACTAACCAAATATAATTATCGCTAAATGCCTTAATAGGTTCTATATTAATCATATGCAGATTTTAAGTTAATTTTATGAAAACAGTAAATATTTATACCGATGGCGCCTGCAGAGGAAACCCAGGAATAGGTGGTTGGGGAGCGCTTATTGAATATGGAGATGTAACAAAGGAATATTGTGGAGGCTTAAAAGAAACAACAAATAATCAAATGGAGCTTATGGCTGCAATAGAGGGCTTAAAAGCCTTGAAGGAGCCTTGCATAGTAAATCTAACTACCGACTCAAAGTATGTCATGCAGGGAATTACATCCTGGATTCAAAATTGGAAAAAAAATAACTGGAAGAACGCTGCAAAGAAGAGTGTAAAAAATAAAGACCTATGGGTTGAATTAGATAAATATTCTGAAAAACATGATGTAAGATGGCACTGGGTAAAAGGTCATTCAGGGCATAGACAAAATGAAATAGCTGACCAGTTAGCTAATAAAGGCATTGATAATCTTTAATTAAAATATGGCAAAAAAATATATCATTCTAGATACAGAGACTACCGGACTTGAAGTCCGTCAGGGACATCGAATAATTGAAATTGGAGCTGTCTTGTTAAATGATAGAAAAAAATCCGAAGAACATTTTCATACTTACTTAAATCCATCAAGACTTATAGATGCTGAAGCCTCAGAAGTTCATGGTATTTACAACAAGGATTTAGAAGACAAGCCTTCGTTTGATGAAATAGCTGAAGAGTTTTTAGAATTTGTAGAGGGCTCAACCCTTGTTATTCATAATGCTGCATTTGATGTTGGTTTTTTAAACAGTGAATTAAAAATGGCATCTTCTAAGTACCCTATGCTAGAAGAAATTTGTGAGATTGAAGATTCCTTAATGATAGCTAGAGATAAATTTCCTGGTCAAAGAAATTCTTTAGATGCCTTGGCAAATCGGTTTGAGGTATCTGGCTATGACAGAACTTTTCATGGAGCTTTGCTAGATGCAAATATACTAGCAGATGTCTACATATACCTAACAGGTGGGCAAAGTAAGTTTGAATTTATTTCAAACAATAATTCACAGTCTAAGAAGGAAGAGCTATCCCATAACACTCTTAATGCAGGCGACTATGAATTTACGTCGGTTAAAGTTAGTGCTAACGATCTAAAAGAACATGATATTAAACTTATAGACATGAAAGAAAGAAGTTCTGTCGAACCTATGTGGAGAAAAATATAGTGAAAAAGGTCGTTACAAGATTTGCACCTAGTCCAACTGGAACTTTACACATTGGTGGAGTGAGAACAGCTTTATTTAATTACGTCTACGCTAAAAAATATAATGGCTTATTTCTTGTAAGAATTGAAGATACTGACAGAGTTAGGTCAACCAAGGAGTTTGAAAAAAATATTCTAGATAGCCTTCATTCAATTGGCTTAAGTCCTGACCTTGAGCCAATAAATCAATCAGAAAGAAATGAAATTTACTCAGCTGCAGCTCAAAAAATAATTGACTCTAAGCAGGCTTACTATTGTGAATGCTCTATAGAAAGACTGGATAAGATGAGGTCTGATCAGCAGGCTAATGGTCAAAAACCTCAATATGATGGAAGGTGCAGAGATCTTAATTTAGATAAATCAGATAAAAGGGTTTTAAGACTCAAGACGCCATTAGAGGGAGAGATTGTAGTTAAAGATTTTGTGAGAGGTGATATCGTATTTAATAATTCTGAACTTGATGATTTAATTATTTTAAGAGGAGATGGCAGTCCAACTTACCACCTTTGTAATGTAGTTGATGATTATGAGCAAGGAGTTACAACAGTTATAAGAGGGGAGGACCATACAAGTAATACTCCAAGACAGATGCATATACAAAATGCCTTGGGTTATCCGGAGCTTGAATACGCTCATCTACCTCTTGTTCTGGGAGAGGATAAAAAGAGGCTTTCAAAAAGACACGCTGCAACAAGTCTGGAAGAATATCAGGATATTGGGTATCTTGACTCAGCAATTCTAAATACTCTTGCAAGACTGGGATGGTCTAAAGGAGATAGCGAGGTCTTTTATTTAGAAGATCTTATAAGAGACTTTGAAATATCTGAAGTTCAAAAATCGGGTGCTATTTTTGATATTACTAAGCTTGATTTTCTTAACTCTCAGCATATGGCAAATCTTTCATTGGAAGATTTTAAAAACTATCTAACACCTTTCATGATTAAGCATGATATTGACATTAACACTCATCCTAAAATAGATTTACTTATTGAGTCAATGAGGTCATCAGGAACAACCTTTAGTAATGTGGCTGACAATCTAAAGTGCTACTTTTTAGATGTTGAGAGTTACAATGAAAATGCAATTAATAAATTCATAGGAGATTCTGATGAGGTACTTCAAGGTTTAAAATCTAGAATTGCAGATATTGCTGATTGGTCAGTGGAAGGCTTGGATAATCTTTTAGCAGACTATAGGGAAGAAAAAAATCTTAAGGTCCCCCAGGTAAATCAGCCTTTAAGAATAGCTCTTACCGGCTCTACCAATTCCCCATCCCTTGGTCTAACATTGTTTTTATTTGATCAGATAGAAGTTGTAAAAAGAATTAATGATCTAATGGGCCAGATTCATAAAGAAAGTTAAAAAATTTATCGCATTCACTTCTAATCACTTCTTTTTTTAATATAGCGTTAACCTCGTATTCAAAGTCTGTATTTTCAATCTTTGACACTCTTACTATCTCTAAGTCAGCTTTTTGAGAGGTATTGTCATCAAGTATAGAAATACCAATACCCTGAGTAATCATTGATAGGGCTGCTGAGTAGGAATCAGATTTAGCAAAGAAATTCATGTTTATATTATTTTGTAGAAAATAATTCATTATGCTCGATTCTGAATAAAGCGATAAGAGGTTGGTAATTTCTATGTAAGGAAATTCAGTTAAGTCATTTAGATCAACACTCTCATTAATTTTAAAAGACCTTGGAGATACTAAAACGTGCCTCCCTTTTTTAATAACAGCACTTCTAAGTTGATTTTGTTTAGGGGCATTAAAGCAGATAGTCATATCAATGTCAGGCTTATACCGGTTCTCAATAAGATCAATACTGTTTAAATTAATTAAATTAAATCTAGTATCTGGGTTCTTGATTAAATATTTTTTTATGACTCTTGGAACAACCGTCTCTGCTAGAGAGGGAGTCGTACCTATGTTTATGAAATCAACAGATCTTGATTTGAAGGTATTGGCAATGTAATTAAAGTTTTTTAACTGGCTATTAACAATTGAAGCATGTTCATACAAGTCATTTGCCTCTTCACTAGGAAATAATCGCTTACCTTTTCTGATAAAAAGCTTAAAACCCAGATTCTTCTCTATAACTGATAGTGTCTTACTTATTGATGGCTGTGAAATACCCAATCTTTCTGCCGCAACGGTCATAGAGTTGTTTCTATAAACTTCATAAAAAATTTCAATTTGTTTGGACGAAAGCATATTCTTAATATAACCCTTGGTTATGATTAGATTACAATAAATATGTGTTTTTTGCTAGACAATAAATTGTTAAACGTAATATACTCAAACTAGACATTCAAAATAAGGGGACTTCATTATGTTTAAGAAATTAATTTTTATATTTCCATTGGTTATATCAACCTTCACTTTTGCTCAAGATGATTCTGCTTCTGCAGACGCTAGCGTTGAAGAGGTTATTACCGTTGGATCTCAGATAAAAGGGGCTAAAATTACTGGCGCCTTACCTGTAACCATTCTATCTGCTGATGATATCGAAGCTATAGCTACAAGCGACGGAGATGAATTAATCAACAACCTTGTTGAGCAAGGAATGAACTTCTTTAACGAGTCTGAGGAAATCTCTGGTGGCGTTAATGCTGCAAGGGGAGATGTCGGTGCATATAATTTAAGAAGTATGGGTGTTGGTAATACCTTAGTTCTTCTTAATGGAAGAAGAATGGTTAACAATGCTGGGTATCAAACTGAAAAAATTGGAGATGATTTTGTACCTACAATGACAGTTAATTCAAATCTAATTCCAACAAATGCTCTTTCAAGACTTGAAGTTTTAAAAGATGGAGCCTCTTCTATTTATGGAGCTGACGCTGTTGCTGGTGTAGTTAAC
>Ga0209711_10002126_pt1 | contig 18294 bp, 9 predicted proteins | sample ArcticOcean_MG_C_7_FD_187441 | JGI IMG/M metagenome (GOLD analysis project Ga0209711, IMG submission 187441) | Marine microbial communities from western Arctic Ocean - ArcticOcean_MG_CB11_88 (SPAdes) (version 2) | ecosystem: Environmental > Aquatic > Marine > Oceanic | place: Arctic Ocean... | reverse complement strand
TGCACTTGGTAACTCGGTGCTTACCATCGGATGATAATTGACCAGCTTTAACACATTCACAAACAAATCACGATGTAGGCGTGCGCCATGCTTATGATACATCTTGTCCAAGTCGTGAGCGATATAGATGACGCGGTCCTTTCGGATAATTCCCGGATGCGGCGCATCTTCCAACTGGTAAGGCGTATTCTGGTGCGAAGTATACCTCTCATAGCTGCGGCTAAAGTATGGTTCACGAATACTGGACAGCACTTCGCTATCTGCATGTGGCGCTATCCTCAGAGCCGCCTTAAAATTAAGAAAAGGTGTTTCGACTAAGCCTTCGCCGATCGAGGCGCTCACCAGCGAATAGTCGATGTCATAAGCTGCCTCGCCGATATAGTCTGCGCCCACATCTAAGAGCATACGAGTGCCTTCCCTATTCAAAGCCCCCGCGCCCATCACGACGAGGCTGCCGCCGTTTTTAGCAAATGTATTAAGTCGCTCCGCGTCGGCTTCGCTTAGGCAGGCAACCGAGGGTATCAGCACAAGTTCAAACTCAGCGAAGTCCTTTGAAAAATTGGCTACATCGAAATTGATATGTGCTTCCAGTAGCATTTTCGCCATGCCTTCGTCGCGTACTTCATCCAGACTGCGCCAGAGCCCCACCCGTGCCACAGGGATACCCCCGACACCATAGTTCTCGATTTTCGCCACATAAGCATACGCCTCACCAATATTTTTATACGTCGCGACATCCATCTCTCCGCAAGGATGCAGTTGATCCCCGAAGTTACAATTCGCTCCCCAAGCAATCATTGATGCGGCTTCGTAACGTAGCGCATTCGGATGCTTAAACCCCCCGAACTCTCCCCAAGCGGTATGAAATTTGCCACTCATTGCAGTGATCGGATAGCCCGCCTTTAAAAAATACTTCGATTGCAAAGGCAACTTGTCGTAACCACCCCAAACGGTAGGAAGGTCTTCTAGGTCTTGGACTGTATTTTGCGCATACATCCTTTGGCGGAAATTGATGCCCCCATCTATCGCAGTCGTTCCGTTGAAAAAGACTCGAGCGCTTGGATGATAGCCTGCGATCAATTCACTTAGAGCCACGCAATGCGCTTTCATGTTGCTGGCATTAAACGTCTCTACGGCATCCGTATCGTCGAGATCGATACCAGCCTCCTTAATGTCGTTACGGCAAGCGTCGCAGAAGCAATGGCGATGCGCTTGATAAATATCGAACCAAAACCCATCGGTCTTGTAGCGCTCACATAATTCCGCTACTTGAGCTAAGATATGATCGTGGTAGCCTGTATTAGGGCACAAGAATTTCCAATGGAACCCTGGGAGTGGGTCGCTCGGAGCGATGTCTTCAGGCAAGCTACCATTAGTAACAAAGTTTCCCTCACGATCCCGCACACACCAATCGGGGTGCGCTTGAGCATCGTTTGCGGACCAGCCAAAAGTGTAATAAATCTGAGTCTTAATCCCTATTTCGCTACAAGCCTCTAATTGCGCTCCGAGTAAATCGAAATTTAGATTCGGGTGCATGCGCCCGATATCTGTTGGGTAGTAGCTCCAACTGTGGTGGCATTTCGCGAATAGATTAATGGAGTCAATATTCCCTATTTTTAAAGCCGCTTGAAAACCTTCTTTACTGAATGCATCTGCAATATTCTCGAGATGTTCAGAAGTATGAAAATCTAAGTGTACTTGGCGCTGACCTATGGGGGCTAGGGGCGGAGGATGCATTGTGAAGCAGAATTAAAAAAGTAAGCCTTAAGTCTAAGGTTGTCGGACATTTAAACTCATGCCTTCGGCTAAGATTCGGACTCGTTCTGGGAGCGGACTTTAAGATCTACCAGGACTTGGTCATACTTTTCTTTGCTCAGACTGTAGTAGAGCAATGCAATTAAACAAGTAAGCGAAAATAGGCCTGGGAATATATTGTAGAGAACCTTGATGCCACTTAAAGCGGATTCTGGCAGTTCAGTGTTCGCAACAAATCCGGTTGCCCAGAGAACGAGGGAGGCGACCCCTGCTCCAAAAGCCATCGCAGACTTCTGCATGAAAGTAAAAAATGTTAAGGGAAGGCCTTCCGCCCTTATTCCAGTTTTCCAGTGCCCGTATTCTATTGTATCAGGAACCATCCCCCATTGGCAGATCGAACAAAACATCATCGACGCAGACCCGACCATCGAAAGTCCAATAAATAAATTATAAACTTCAGTCGTTGGAATCGGGATAAAGTGCCTGCCAACATTAGCAAAGAAAACGATTAGGCTCCCTACAATAAATATGTTCTTTTTGCCAAACTTCGCAGTCAAAATTGGCGTTAATACGACGCCGATTATATTTGCAGGTAGCATCCACTGGAAGAATACGCTCAGCAAAGATTCTGCACCAACTACATATTTGAAATAGTATCCAGATACAGCGTTTTGGATAACCCAAATCGCTGTATTCAAGAACATCGATAAGGATAAGATCATCAATGCATCATTTTTAAAAAGGATATTTTTCATGTCCTTTAGGTCATACTTTTTCACGGGTTCACTGACTCTTTCTTTTGTAGTGAGGGCGGTATAAAAAAGGATTATTGTAGAGATGGCTCCAAAAATTATAGCGGTATAGAACCATCCCTGTGCCTCATCTTTGAAACTCGGGCCCTGCAAAGTAAGCAGTTCCTTACCAATGAACTCGAAAACTATGGGCTCTCCCATCACAAACGGTCTCACGTATGAGCCTACTATTGTGATAACAACGACCACTGCAAAAAACATTCTCATGGTAGAAATCTTTGCGCGCTCTTGCTGATCTTGGGTAACTAGGGTCCCCATTGCACTGTAGGAAGTTCCAACTACAGTAAATACCATCCCATGCAAAATATAAGCAAAGTAGCAGTAGACGACTTTCATGGTATCGCTCAGCTCTGGCATGCTAAAGCATGCGATAAGAATTAGGTTTAGTGGAATCGCGCCCCAATAAATGAACGGCTTATAGGTACCGATTTTATTCCGCGTTCTATCTGCGAAAACACCCATCATCGGGTCGTTAACCGCGTCCCATAACCTTGAAACTAGCAGTATGCCCCCGACGTGTAATACATTAATGCCGAATACATCAGTATAAAAGTACATGAGCCAAAAACTTAGCAGTTGGAAATTCAGGTTGATGCCCAGGTCTCCGAGACTGAAATTGAAGATGTCGCGTTTTTTTAGGGGAGATAACATAGGTATGATCGGCTAGTGGGCGAGGTAAGGCTAGAGGACGCAGTTCGAAGACGGATTTTCTTCAGGGATAGGGCGTAGCTTCATTGCATCCGAATCCATCCATAAGATGTTAGTGACAATTCGTGGATAATAGAGGCTACCAATGGGTTTGCCAGCGCTAAACTGATCGGAACAGGCATAAAACTCCGAGCCCTTTACCTGCCAGGATACATGAGCCGCATCCGCTCGCTCCTCCCCCTCATAAGACATGCCGAGAATTTCGCGGACAACGAATTGGCTGATACTTATTTTGCTCATCCATGAGTTATCCGCACTACTGGAAAGTTTCCATCCTCCATCTTCATATAAGCACATCTCAGGATTAAGGATATTCTGTAAATGGCGCTTGAGCATCCGAATATACCCACCGAACGGACCCTCCTCATCGACTGCTTCCTTTAGCCCCATTTGCCAAGGATAGACAAGCGCTTCCGCAGCAGGGATAATGGCACTTTGATTATTGTTCTCCAAAACTGCCGGAATAAAACCTAGGGACTCATCGTATGCACCCTCGAGCGACTCGGCGCAACGAACCGCGCCAGCGCGTGCACTGGCCGCAGCCTCGACTTCATCTAATTGCCCGAAAAGTTGCTCTAACGCCAAATAGGATGCCCAGCATTTACCGGCCAAATACACATTGCCGCGAGCCTGCCCCAGCGAATGATCAAGCGAATCATAGGTGGTAATTTCCCCGCCTCCTTCAGTGCGCGAGCTTTCAAAACTCATCAATCCATTCCGCTGACTCGCATCTGGATGGTCACGGTTCAAGAGGCTTTCCAAGCACTGGAGCAAGAGCTCATGGTGCTTGTTCAAAAACTCTGCATCCCCTGTCTTGTGCAGATACACCCCCGCGCAAAGAATCCAATTTGTCAGCTGCTCGCAGGTCATATAGGAAAAGCACTTCCGATCCAGTCCAGGGCACTCGTAACAAGAATTCCCTGGGCGACTGAAATGATTTCCGACTCCCATATCATGCGAAAATGAAATCCCCCCTGGATACAAGGTCTCCGGATCTTCCGGCGAGAATACTTGATCCACGTAGGAGTACCGATCCACAAACTGCTCCAAAACATTGCGCACCGTCCAGGGATTAAACTTCAATTCGAAGAAGAGCATATCCACCGTCAGATCCAGGGTGTTAATCATCAGATACTCGCCCTCATTCACGACCCAAAGTGGCTTCCCGTCATCCAACCACTGCGACGAACCATAATAACTCCGCGTGGCGTGTGCGATGAGGAACTGTTGCTCCTCACTCAAACCACTTGCTTCCAATTCTGTATCACGCGCCGCCGTCTCAGCCAAGTAGCGCTCCTCATTGGAAAAAGCATATTCAAAGACTTCATCGATACTCTTGAAATAATTCGTGTACCAATAGCTGGCGGCATGATTAAAGGTCACTTCACCTGCCAAATAATAAGCCAGCACGACCCGAATCGTCTGAGTTTCCCCAGGCTCGACATCAAAGACCAAACCAGAGATCGGCGGCAGCAGGAAATTCGCTCCGTTCGGTCGCATATCCAAGCCTTTGGGAATATCGAAATGGGTAAATTCATCAACGAAGTCCTCTTGGCAAGCAAAGCCCATCTGATTACGCGTCACTGCACCCTTATAAGGGCCACGGCCGGACATCGGCATCCACGTAGTGCGGTTTTCTAGAGCGAAAAATGCCTCCCAGCGCTCGTCGCTGTCATTCCTTACGCTTAGCTCTAGGAAAGTCACCGGGCAGCTGGCAAATTTTAAGTCCTCCTCGCTCGCACTCGCTGGATCAGGTATGGAGAAAAATGGCGAGCGGATCGTAAACTCAATGCCAGGTGCATGAAAACGATCGGTCGCCCACTTATAATCACGCTGAATATCCGCTTCGCCGAAAATAACATCTGCCCCATCCTGCCCCGCGGCATCAGACTGGCTATAGCGCTCCGCCTCACTCGCGGCTTCCTTATAAAATGGAAGTTTATAAAATTTCCCCGACTCCGTTCGATAGCCGATATGTAAGCCGCCATCGGCTGGGCCGCCTTTTTCAAGCGCCATTCCTCCCTCCGCACCAAACATGCCGACGGTAAATGAACTATGTGCTCCCATGGGGGAGTGCTGTGCGTGAAAGGAACTGCTAATTTTCATAATTCATTTAGAGCCAAATGTAACATCATAGCTGGTAGAGGTGAAATCATCAACCCACACTAATGATCTAATAATCACGAATAATGAAACTTTAGGTGCCTTGTCTGATCAAAGCATGCTTTTACGATAGCGCACCACCAGGACAAGTGCTCCATTCATTCCCCTGATTTCGGGTCTAAAAAATCCAGTGAAGTCAAAAAGTCGTCCATCGTTTCGAGTGTTTTTTCGAAATAACCATTTTTCCGATCCGGATTAAAAAACCCATGCGCTTGCTCTGGATATAAATGTAGGTCGCAGCGCACACCTGATTGATCCATTAACTCTTTATAGCGGACGGCCACTTCTGCGCCAATGTACTCGTCCTCTGTGCCTAAAAAGACTATGGTTGGGGGTGCGGATCCACTAATGTTGTGAATCGGCGAGATTTCTTGCCAGTAAGCCTTAACTCTGAAGTGCCCAAAGCCGCCAGGGCCATTATCAAATACTGTATTAAATAGCACCAGTGCATCGGGCCGAGACGAGACGCTCAAATCCTCACTCGTAGCGTCAAAGCTATCGACCGTGCCTGCCGCCGCCGCCACATGGCCGCCAGCCGAAGCCCCGCCGGCGGCTATCCGATTCGGATCGATCCCAAGCTCAGTCGCATGCGCGCGCACCCAACGAATCGCCGATTTGCCATCTTCGACGCACTCCTTTGGTGTGGTCTGGTTGCGTGATTTGACTCGGTATTCTGCCGACATAGCCACCATGCCCCTAGATGCCAAATGAGCGCACTGAGAATAATGCTGCCCGGGTGATCCATTATTCCAACCGCCTCCGAAAAAGAAGATCACTGCGGGGCGCTTGTCGGACGTGTGATATCCCTCTGGTGTGTAAACATGCAGCTTCAACTCAGTGCCATTCACGGTCTTGTAGAGCCATTGTGCATCAGGCTGGCGCCACTGGGCGGCGGAGACTGGGGAATTAAAAATCCATGAAAGGGCAACTAAGCCACTTACTAAAAGGCACTTCTTCATATTATTTTAATCGATCGAGTTCAAGCACACCCGCCACTTTCGGAATAGGGAAATTCAGTAAGCCAAATTACAAAAAAGGAGCTCATGTAAGGTCATTCTTTACAGTGGCATAGGCTCTAGCTACCAGAAAAAAGACTGCTCTAGGCAAAAAAGAACCCCACGCAAAAACGTGGGGTTCAGAGTGAAATTTGATAGAATCGCTTACTTACGGCGACGTATCATGATGCTGGCTAGTGCGAGCATGCCGGCGATGAGTGCATACGAGCTAGGCTCAGGCACTGCGGTTGCGTCCACGCTAAATTCGCGAACTCCAAAGTTGTAACCACCTGATTGCACGTTTGAGGTTGTATTTAGTAGAAAGCCTACTTGTGTGATGCCTGTTAGAGCTGAACCAGCTACTGTGGTACCGGCTTCGTCTACTGTTAAGTTCAACGGGGCGTTATTATTAGTTTGGAGTGCACCAACGCTGCTCTCTATATTCCCCAATGATATCCAATTAGTGCTTGAAGCATTTTCTGTAAAATCAGTTGTGGCAACCACTGCGGTTAAGTCAAAAGTATTGAGATTACCTGCATAATACCCGCCGTCTGCCTTCACCACTGCACGGTAACTAGCGAAAGAAGACTTATTTGTAGTGTTTCCCATAGAGAGAGGAGTCCCTACTGTAGCTGACACAGTGTCAGTTTCACCGAAAACGTAATCTCCTGCTGCTGCATCAAACATGAATATAGTTTTAATGTTTGCACCAGCACCTCCGCCAGCAGCGGCAATAGCATCGACGTTAGCTTGAGTTACATTATTCACACGGATACGGTAACCGCCACCACTTGCGTTATGAATTCCACCAGCTGGTGCATAGATGTCGCGATTCGACCCAGCATAGACTGTTGGTCCAAAATATGTTGTTGTGTTCGCTCCTTGTGTATTTTGCATACCCGCGGTGACGACAGATGACGCACCGTTGAAATTTGCGCCAAGAGCCTGCCCCCAACCGGCTCCATTTCCAACGTCTGTCGTGCCGTATACATCATTTGCACTGCCAGCGAAATTAGCAGCGCTTGCTGTTGGGCTGCTGCTGGTGGTTGAGACATTAAAAATGTTCACGGCGTTCGCGTAAGAGCTAAGTGCAATCAGCGCGACTAGTAGTTTGGGTAATTTATTCATTTAGGGTATGGGTAATAAGGGTAATAGAGAATTAATGTCAGAGTAGACGGGAAAACTTGTTTATGGTCAATATAATACTTTTTTTACATCATTAACGCAATCCATTGTACTGAATATTTCGTGCACAATTATGAACACCCAGCCGCTTAGGAACCTTCGGAATGGCCGAAATAGGCACAAATCACCTATAATTGAGGCAAAATCGGTCAATTCTTGGCCAAATTGGCTAAAAATCAAGGATTGGGCTGCGTACTTGCGTGAGGATCGACTAAGCCGGCGACCGGCGCGGAGTGTTCCTCCGGCACGATGTAATTAAATTGCTTCTCGGTCTGGTTGAGTGAGTGCTTTTTAACCGCAAAAAGAGTGATCGCCCCGTCCTCACTCAGGTGATCGTTTTGCTGCTCCATCCAGGCAAAGAGCACGGCTTTGAAGCGGGCCTTGGTCTCTGCCAGTTGAGGATCCTCGGCGAGGTTCTTGAATTCGAAAGGATCGGCCTGAGTATCAAAGAGTTGCTCTTCCGGGAGGCCGTGTTCTTTAGCGCCGCGCTCTAGGAAGTAATTGATCGCCTTCCCAGCGGCTCGCTCGCGCTCGATGCGCTCCATATTGTTAAAATTTCGCACATAATGATAGCGCCCGTCATGCACGGAGCGTTGCGGAAAGACACTACGCCGCAGGATGCCCTGATTGTGGGAGACCCCATAAACGTAGTCGTGGTGCTTTGATGTGCTGCCGCTCAAGACCGAAAGTAGACTTTTGCCATCGAGATTTTCGGGGACCGTGCCGCCCGCCAGTTCAATCGCGGTGGGGACAAAATCGGCAAAACTTGTCAGCGCCGCGGTCCGACCGGTCGTAATCTTGCCAGGCCAGCGCGCCATGAAGGCCACCCGCAAGCCGCGGTCAGACACTGAAAATTTACCCATGTCCGCGCCATGATCATCGGCATATAAAACCAAGGTGTCTGATTCGCGATTGTGCTGCTCTAATAAATTCAGGACCGCCTCAAATTCCTTCTCTTTTTGAGCAATACTGGCGTAATACTGGGTGGCTCGCCTGAGATTCCCTTCGGTCGACGGCAGGTAGGGCGGCATCTGTAGATCACTCTCAGTAAAAGGGGTGTCCTTGATGTAGGGCCCGTGAGGATATTCACTAGCCACAATCATGCAAAAAGGCTGATCGCCGGAATTCGCGATAAATCGATCCATCTCTGCCAAAGGAATGACCGGACGCGGAAGGCCTGGCTCACGCACGGGGTTCATATGCTCGCTCCAAGGAAACTGGGAGCTGGGATTCACATGCGACTTGCCTGCGAGGATTACCTGATAGTCGAGCTCACGCAAATAAGCGGCGATAGTCTTCACTCCCGAGCGAACGGAGTAGTGGTTAAGAAAGCAGCCATTACGGATTGGATAGAGTCCCGAGTAGAGCATCGAGCGACTCGGCGCACAAACAGCCTGACCAGTGTAGGCACGGTCAAAGACCAAGGCCTCCTTCGAAAACGCCAGCGTAGTGGGCGCAGGCACCTTGGTATTCCCATTGATGGCGTGGTCAGGGAAACTCTGATCATCCGCGAGGAAGAAGACGATATTGGGACGTGTGCCACGAAGATCGTCTTCCGCGAACAAGGGGCTTTGGTTTACAATGCATCCGAGCCCGCAGGTAAGAAGAACGATGTTTTTAAAAAATGACATGTCGCAAATTAGCTTAATACACCCACCGCGGCAATGCGGCTTTTTGAATTTGGTGATGGGGTTTTTGGCGTACAGGATGCTCGGCTAATCTTCCTGGCCTGCCACTAAGATAAATTATTCTTCGCCCGACCTGAATTCGCGCATGTATTTCTCGTAGTCTTCCGCTTCTAATTGATCATTAGATCGATTCTCCACTACGGTCGGCAGAGCCATTGGAAAGACACGGTGTCGGATTTTGGCTGGCTCGCGGGGATCATTATAAACCAAGATTAAGCGTCGCCTGTTTTTAGTGAATGCAATGCGCTTCTTCTCAATAATTTCAGACTGCCCGCCAGCATTTGTGGCAAGAGCGAAGTTAATCGCTGCTCTACGCTGCTCAATTTCAACTGGGAAATTCTTGCTTTTGAAAGGGGCTACCGCTCCGACTTCTTTACCTATTTGCACAATGACGGACTGTTTTGAAAAATTAAGTAGCTGCACATTGTTAAGCGGAAAGGCATCTTCGCTCATATCAAATACTCTAGCTCCTAAACTACCACCTGGCTTCGCAATCACAAAGACAAGCTTCTGCCCGGAAGCGCCGAGGGCAACGTTTAGGACAGGCTTATAAATAATTTCGCCTTCTTCGTCGGTTCCATTTTCGTTGTAAAAATACAAAACGGAGGCACCCTTATGACTGAAGTAGTCACTAGCATCTCCAGAACGAGCACTCAAGTGTATTGGTACTTCGTCAGCAAAAAATTTAACATTAAGCGGCTTCTCTTCTCGCATGCCTCCTGAATCAGCGAGACTCAAGTAGACTACGTTGAAAAAATATTCTCTTGCTGCATCCTGCGCACCTTGGCCTCGGGCTATTTGAGATGCGCCGAGAAGGATTAAGAAGAAAAAGGCATACGCCCATAATAAGCGCAGACTCTGTAAGGAGCGAAGGTGGTTCTGTTCAAATCCCATCTGCGGCCACCCAGCGTTGTGATTTAATTTCGTATTTCCGCCCGAATTCTTGATTCACGTTAAGCGCGGCATCCTCATAAGCGTCATTACCAAGATCGACATAAGCAGGCGTGCGCTGTACGACCATTTCGTAATAAGCACGACTCCCATCCTCGGACCCGAATTGCTCTCGCGAACTTCCGTAACTACGGATAGTAAATGTGTCGCTACGTGCTTGTATGAAAGCACCGATCTTTGCCAAAAGGTCCGACTGCATGAAAGCACCCGGCATCCCATCTGCTTTTGGACGATCAACTACAGGAGTATCATCTGTGTCATAGTAAAGCGGATACTCTGCCGATTCAGCCCAGAGTCCGGTGTTGTCTGACTCAAGCCCATTCAAATTAGCCTTGTCGATAGCGGCTTGCAGGGCACCACGCCATGCAAAGTCCTGTGTATCACTTTGAGGCGAACGATTAATAAATTCGGATAAGGACAAGAAGGGATAGCCTTCACCAGTCGCAGAATTTTTGCGCAGGCGTATCTCGTCGACGATCTCCGAGGCTAGGCTAGCAATCTGAGCGTCCGTCAAGTTGCGATACCCCGCCACAAGCTCGTCTTTACTCGAGAGCTGAGGCACCGATTCCCCAGTTGTAGCCAATCCCATTAGAGGCTCGTTGAAACGAGCAAAATTGTGGCGCAGCGTAGAACCTAAGGAGTGCCCTGCTGTTTCGATATCCCGCATGGCTCCTAGGACCGATTCCCAGGCTGCAACCGAAGTGGAATTAATATTAAATGCTCCATCTAGCAGTAAGTTTGCCGCGGCACGATTCTCCGTAGTTAGGTCTGAATTGCTCGAAGTCGAATTTGAGGCACTAAGGCGACTATTCGGAAGCGGAAAAGTAGGATTGGGAGCGGTGATTCCACTGAAGAAATATTCGTCCCATAGTGCATCGTTTAACTTATAGGAATAGTCATAAGTTGCTGCCGGCGCACCACCTGACTTTCGAACTGAAGAAAACCACTGCTCCGTGCGATTTAAGGGCAGAAATGGACTAGCCAATGAGTTACCAATCGCGTAGGTGGGTGTGGCATAACTCTGCAAAGTATGTGAATTCCAGCCTTCTCCGTTTATCACGTTGCCGATAGCAGGTTGAGTTGTGCCAGGCGAAAAAACATCATGGTTCATTAAATTTGCATGTGCTAGTTGCCCAATACTAAGCGGTATATTGTCGGGCACCTCAAATAGGACTGCACTTGCGCTACCATCTATTGAATTGTTAGATAGCCCAACATAGGCCTCATATGTATCTGTACCCTCGGCAATAACATCATTATAATACCCAATTTTGTCGACCTCTTTACCACTCCAGGGCGGCAAATGCCCTTTGCTGTAGACATTTAGCTCAGCCATGCCACTTTTTGCCGGATTCGACCCAAGACTAAGCCCCGCATCCATGCTCCAAGTATAATTTGGCTCCTTATCAATAACGGGTGCAGTCGGATTCATATTCGAAAAAAGATGCATCTCCAACTCGTTATTTGCGTTAGCCCAACTCCTAATAGGTATGTCAGGAAACCTCATGGTCGCACAAGCGCCCCATGGGGTACGTTGTGATGTCCCTGCTAAGCACAAGGTATTTCCTTCGATTAAGTCAATCGACCCTTGAGGTGTAGTCTTCGCGCTATCTCCTGCAGGGCCTACGAAATCAGAAAAGTAAGAAGTGCCAGAGCCCGACGCGTTAACAAAAGTAAAAGGGTCCTTATAATTTGGGTTTGATGCGCCAGGTTTGATGTGATCTGCGTACAAGCCATTAGTACCCATTAACCGTTCAGTCAGAATCACCCAAGGTTTCTGCCAAGCCAAATCGAATACCCCTGTTCCTGTAATATCGATTGCTTTAAATCGATTTTCAGAGCGAAACTGAGAATTAACTAGGTCAGTGGAACTGTAGAGCATAACAAGCTGTCTCCAAAGACTGGGCTTGTTGTTCGAGTTAGGTGCAAACTGCAGAGTAAGCCTACTTTTTCGATCTTTATTACTAATCATCCAACGTGCTGGCGGGACGACAATACTACCGTCCCACTTACCCCAAAATATCTCATCATAACGAGAATCAGTAGGATCTGATTCAAATTCTGGTAATGTGGATGGCGTGAAAAACCCATTTACATACGGCGCACTTGCCCTCGCAACTAACACATTATTAGAGGGGATATCCTTATCGTAATAAGAGTTACATGGCGGAGAAAAATTGACTGCCTCCCCTGCCTTTATAGTGATTCCCCGAATAATAAACTTCACCGTTTGCCTGTTTACCTCTTCTGCTCCCCCATTACTTAGCCCGTTGTATTTAGAGGTGTGCTGGCCCACATTAGCTATCGTGACTGCTACATTATTTGTATACGCGACGATATTGATTGGGCTTAGCTCAAATTCTAGGCCTAGATCGTCCAGAACCATATCACGGTCATATGGATTCCACAAAGTAATGAGTGGGAACATGCCTAAGCTGTAACGATAACCCCTAGCGTTATACCAATCACTGCTGGCGTCGGCCCAGTCCGCTCCAGCCGTGCCTCGCCCATTGCCAGTCGTATCGAGGCACCATTCATTACCAGGCATAGCTATAGAAGCCTCGCGCGCAGGATTACGCTCGGCAAAACCCTGGACGAAAAAATTAGATCGGGTAATAACTGGGGTGAAGCCCACCTGCTCGTTCGTCGGCATACGTAGGGGTCTATCATCATCACTGGGCAATTTAGAATTGTCATATGCTAATTTATAGTAGTCGCTCAATTGCTCCCATTTAGGCCCCCCAGGATTCATCTGCCCTGGGCTTGAAGGTCCATTTGCCGGCGGGAACATCGGGGAATTAATTCCACCCTCTCGCATATCAGGCGGTAAATTTAGTAACGCGGTTGAAAGATCGCGCTTTAGGCCACCGTCCTTGGTATTGGCGAGAACACCACTCGAATGCACGGTGAAGTCGTGGAAAAATTCATCGCTGGGCAAATTATCGCCTGTAAACATAGGGATATTCTTGAGACTACTGATCTTGTCAGGGTCTTGGGTTTCATTTTTCCACCGAGAATCACCGCCTGCTAGTGGCTGTGAGCCATCTGAATTAGTGACCGCCGTCGGATCAGCCACTTGAGCCATCGCGGTTCGATAATAAGCCTCATCAGAGTTTTGGTCATTAGGATTAAAAGCGCCGCTGTCTAAATACGGGTCCGCCATGTTAACGCGTGCCTTCACCCCCTCGTCACTCACCCAATAAGCATAATGGCCTTCTGGAACATTATCATCCCCAAGGATTTCAACCTTCGGCGCTTTGACGGTGTCATCCTGATTAATGTTACTTTTATCGGTCACACTGCCACCGAGTGTAGCTAGATTAGCTGTCTCGACTGTTAGTTGCGCATTAGGGTCAAGTGCTGTGGCACTCGGGTCATTTCCACTCACCAGCCATCTTGGTTGGCGACTATCCAATCCGTCTTCTTGATCCAGAGAATCATTAGTAATTTCTTTAGAAGACCAAACCCCCGTCCAGCGCGATTGTCCTGCGATGTCGCTGGCACCCGGCGCTGTGAGAATATCAGCCCGCGCCGTCACCCGCTGATCGGGACCCGTATAGCGCTGTAAGTCACCCAGCGCGACCATTGCCCCGAGCTGCGCATTCATGCGCGCCTCAAGCTGAGCAAGCTGGATATTTGCACTCTGGGTTTCGACTCGTACCAGCGTTGTGATGCTCAGAATCAGCAGCAGTATGAATGCCATCAAAGACAATGCGATGACTAGCGCAAAACCATGTGTTGATGCGGGACGAGATTTCATTTGATGAAGGAGAAGATAGACAAGAAAGACTTACGCGAAGCCACTAATGGGGAAGTGATGTAACTGAGTGCTGCAAAGTAGCAAAATAATCAATTCTTCGCGTGTGTAAAGCACTTCAGAATGTATCACAAATCATCATAATTGATATATACACAAATGACTATAAAATATAAATAAATGAACCCGCGGCGCAATGCCGGAATCTTCATAGCAAAACATCCTAGCACACTCGAAATAATACAATATAATGCACATACTGCCTTGAGCTAGTTTCATTTTATGTTATTTTTAGTTCAAGACTACCTCTTAAATAAACTCTCTATCTAGATTAGTATGTGCAACTTTATCACCTTTCTGTAAAAACTGATCCCAAATGTTACGGCGCAAACACATCCTGCTGTTGCTTGAATGGTATGACTACCGCATTCACCGTGGTGTCGCGCAGGTTGCGCGTGAAAACGGTTGGCAGCTGAATTGCCCTAAGAGTTTTACCCACAACGAGGGTATTCTTAACAATTGGCAAGGTGACGGCTGCATCGCCCTTCTGCAGTGCACCCAAACACTCGATTATTTCCGCACACATGAAATACCCTTGGTCGACCTCGGGCTCGGCGATCACAACCTTCCAATTACAAGGGTTGTGACTGACAATGAAGCAATCGGCCGACTTGCCGCCGAACATTTCAGGGACCATGGTTATAAAGAAGTCTTCGCCTTAACGGCAGATGGTATTAAAATGTACGAGGAGCGCTTAAAGGCGTTTATCACCCACATGGAAGCGGATGGTGGCAATGTCACCGTGTTTGATTCCGCGGGCAGGACAGAAAGCAAAGTCATTAAGGAGCTGCATGATCTCGCTCAAGCACTGGGTCGTAAAGTGGAAGAGCTCTCGGTGGGTTTCTTTGCATTCCAAGATACTGCGGCCGCTGAGATGATCTCCATCTGTCTAAAAAATAATCTTCGCGTCCCAGAAAATATTGCCGTGCTGGGAGTCGACAATGACGACTTGGTCAATAAGGGCCTAAGCGTTGAGCTTAGTAGCGTTGATAGCGACCAGGAAGGACTCGGCCTGACTGCAGCAAGAACACTGCAAAAATTACTGGACTCTAATTCTACGGCAAGCTCAGGTTCCATCGTGCGTCACCCGCCAAAGGGAGTCGTATCAAGGCTCAGTACGGATTCCTACGCAGTCGCCAACCCATTAGTTGCCAATGCTCTGCACTGGATCAAAAATAATTTCTATCATGGCATACAGGCAACGGATGTCGCTGAGGCCATGGGCGTCACTCAGCAAGGCCTGCAAAAAGCATTTGCCAACTGCTACAGTAAATCGCCTGGGCAAGAAATCCGCAATCAGCGCACGCATGCGGTCGCTCACCTGCTCCAAACAACCGATGCCAACTTGGACGAGATTGCTAAAAATTGCGGCTACTACTCAGTCAATTCTTTGATCAATAGCTTTCGCGCGGAACATGGGACCACGCCAGGAAGTTATCGTAAACGCCTCAAATCGGCATCGAAGAGTTGAGCCCATTACGCTGAGGAGTGAATCAGTCGCTGGTCCAAAATATTACGAATGCATGCCGCAGACAAGTGGCTGCGACAGTTTAACGGCGAAGAGATGCCAACGAATGGGACCGCGTCTGCCTACGGGTTCTTGATTACCCTCCAAAAAGCACTGCTGAGAGTCGGATCTGGCGTAAGATCCCAAATCATATTAGATTTATCTGCAGTCAAATTGCTTTCTAATACCGTCCAGCCGTTGGCCAAGTTTAACGACTGCTCCAAGCGATAAGAAACACCCAGTTCAGCGTTCCAGCCCAGCGAGATCAGACCATTCCCATCATCCATCACCACGGAGGCGACAATGTTTGGAGTTTGATATTCGTAGACCTGCACATGATCGAGGGAAAAACTTGCCCCTTGGGCGAACAGTGAGAGTCCCGTAAGATTATCAGGAACCGTATAGTCGCCCTCGATCAGCAGGAACTCGGTGGCGTTTGCTGCGACGCTACCGATGGCAACATCGGCCGCCTGGCCAGAGCCAGTCGTTTCTCTCATGTCAAGTTGAACTGCGCCTGAGCTACTGCTTCTAGCCCACGCAGAAACATGATAACTTTTACCCGGCTCGAGTACTGCTAACATATTCTGTTCTAGCCCCCCGCCTGAGACACCCCCTCCGTCTGAGGTAGTAATAGTATTTGATAAAGTAATACTATCTATCCGCATGTAGTCGCCAGCGGTGCCATCGCCTGTTGGATCAGTCGCGTTGCCTGCGCCCGCTCCGCCCCAAGATCCATCAGATGGAGAGAGGGCATTAAAGCGAATGCCGCTAATGCTAGTTAGGCCTGATCCACTCGCAATTGTCTGGTAGGCACCGCCCTCTCCGTCATTTGCAGAGGCCGTCCATGCCCCGCTATCGAGATTTCCGGTGATTCGTAGGAAGCCGCCATTCACCTCGAGACGATATAACGGGGAGTCAAAACTTCCGCCAAAGACACTGCCATTCGCCAGCCCCGAGACATTGGCGCGGAAGCCAGTAGTTCCGGTAGTATCAAAGCGCACATTGACGGTGGCGTTCCCCACGAGCGAAAACTGCATCCCTTTACCTGCTACTGAGGTAGCAGCAGTATCCCACTCGCGGCGAAGATCCCATCCAGCAATATCGACTACGAACTCAAAATCGCCAGAAGTAATGGCAGAGTTCAGGGTGTATAAGCGGTAGACTGTGCCTGTGTTGTTAGCTGATACGTTATCGTCTACCTTTGGAGACTTAAATTCTTGCGTGTAGCCTACATTGAGCGCGCCAGCTTCCACTTTAACCTCCCCGAAGTTCCAAGAGCCAGTATCACTCCCATCATTGGATTGCGTATTAAGTTGCGTTCCGTCGGCACCATTAAACTGGTAGTCCACGAATGCCCCGCCGCTCACGGTGCCATTACTGGTGACCAATACGGAGCGATCGCCCGCCAATGAATTGGATGTATTGAGTGAGGCCACTGCCGAGCCAGTTGCTACCCAATTGTTCAGGTCACTTTCGAAGCTACCGTTTACTACTAAGTTGTCTGTATTAGCTAATCCGAGTGATGCAAAAAGTCGCTGTTTCATCACCGCTTTCGCGGGGGCAGAGGCCACATTGCCAGCCTGATTGGTCCATTCATTCGGATCTACCGAATGATCGTAGAGTTCTTCCGATCCGTCGCTGTAGCGGATATAGCGATAATTCTCAGAGCGTGCCGCGTGGTGATTGAGCGCCCATGGACTTTTTGTTTCCGCGGGCCAGTCCACGCGTGCGTTGTGTAGGTGTGAGAGCGCGACGCTTGGGCCATTCCACTGGCCTGCGACAGGCGCCTCGAGGAGCGAAGTCAAATCGTTGCCATCGAGAACCATATTATTTTTGCCGACTCCTCCATTGGGATCAGCTGGCATGCCGCAGAGTGCATTCAAAGTGGGGTATAGGTCGATCAGCGAAACCGGCGCACTGCACTCGAGTCCTGCCACGCTGGCGAGGCTGCCACCTGGGCGCATCTCTGGGGTGTAGATGACTAGCGGCACTCGGGTCGTTTCTTCCCACGGGGTCGTTTTGGAGGCGTGATCTTTCTCGCCCAAATGGTAGCCATGATCACTGGTCACAATCACGATTGTATTGTTAGCGTAATCACTGGCCTGCAGGGCATCCCAAATAACACCTACTTGATGATCGGCGAATGCCACGCAGGCGAGGTATCCTTGGACAAAATTAAGCCACCATTCATTCGCACCACCGTTGTCATAGTTCTGCTTATACTTATTCATGCCACTCTGGTAGCCCCTATCAAGCAGATCACCATAAGGACTACCTTTTGCAATATCAGGGAGATCGGCTAAGTCATCCACACTTGGGAGGGGCGGCAAGCTCACGGTATTATTACCGTTTGCGTCTCTAAAGAGATCAAAGAATTCTTTGGGTGCATAAAACGGCGCGTGCGGCCGGTTCATACCCACAACCATGAGAAAAGGGTCGCTATGGGTCTGCCCCAACTTGCCCTCGGCCCATTGCGCACTGATCTCGTCAGGCATGGGGTCTCGGATATCTCCTTCAATACCTAAAGGTCCACCTTCACTAGTATAAGCATAAGTAGAGTCGTCTTTTAGCGCCCACTGGTAGCTTGCATAGCCAGGAGTATCTCCGGGCTTGTTGTCTAATGAGGTCGTGCTGGAATAATAACCCCAATTACTTGTGGGCATATCGGGGTGCTGATACCCTTTGGGCTTACCGTATTCCAAAGTCGCCCCAT
>Ga0209711_10002122_pt1 | contig 18323 bp, 20 predicted proteins | sample ArcticOcean_MG_C_7_FD_187441 | JGI IMG/M metagenome (GOLD analysis project Ga0209711, IMG submission 187441) | Marine microbial communities from western Arctic Ocean - ArcticOcean_MG_CB11_88 (SPAdes) (version 2) | ecosystem: Environmental > Aquatic > Marine > Oceanic | place: Arctic Ocean... | reverse complement strand
CAATGGTGACTACTTTGAGATCGACTTTCAACCTAATCAAATCTCGTACACAACCGCATCAGATAATAAAGGAGATTCCAACTCGGTTCTTGCACCCGGTTACCCAAAAACAAGAGCCCCACTGGGCAACAGTACTGTAATCGATATTTCAGTCAATGAGCCCGGTCCTGAGGGAGTAGTCAGATCGGGGAGTATCGATTGGACATGGAGCATATCAATTGATCCGCAGCAAATTGATGGCCCTCAGGGCATGATGGACGAAAAAGGCTCTTTATATGAACTTTCTCCGCTCGGATTCTCAACATTAAAAGGCTACGATATTAGCACTCGAATAAATGCGGGAAATGCGCTGGAGAGATCAGAGCAAGAATTAGAAAGCCTGCGTACTCAAATTTACACATTGGCCAAGACATTCTCCGAGATTCGCCTCAAATCCGATCAGCTTGGTCACAAGAAAGCGTTACAAGAAATTGCCATTGGGCGCATCAATGACACCGACTTAGCAGATGAGTATACCAATCTGGCTAAAAACCTACTTTTACAGAAAGTATCTAATCATGCACTGATTCACTCACGCTTGTCCGCAAAGAATGTGATCAATCTAATTACTTAAAAAATGATCGGTAGAGAAAAAGAATTACAATTTATAAAAGATGGCTTTTCAAAGTCTGGCTATTTAAGGTGTGCTATTGCATTAGGCCCAGAGGGTATGGGGAAATCAACCTTCCTCGAAAAAGCAAAAGACGTGCATTCACTGAAGGAAGGTAAGTCAATTTCCATAACACCTGATTCTGCGCATTATTCAGACCTCCCCTCTCTCCTTTCCTCAATGGCGAGAAATATATCATGTGGCAGTGAGATAAAAGGAAATGAGATTAGCAAGTTTGCCCGTTTTTATGGATCTCAACTCGTTCAAATTGAAGCAACTTATCGAAATGAGGATAATCTTGAGGAATTCAATACTAGACTTGCGGATACATTTGTAACTGGACTTGAAGATGCAATCATTCACTGCGGATTTGATTTGAGCGATATTATCCCCTTGTTAATAGTCGATGATATTGATGAGTTGGGAGATGAGGCACTCGAGTGGTTGTCCGATTCATTTAATAAACGAATACGAGAATCCAGCTTATTTAAAAAATGCAGATTTTTATTCTCCGCCAAGTTTATTACCGAAAAAATCGAACAGTTTTTTTCAAGATTTGGCTTTGATAAAACATCAGAAATTAATCTCCCCCCCTTTACTGTCGAGCAATGCGTTCGATTTGCCAAGCATTCAGGCTATGAGATTACCAACGGAGATGACTACAGAACAAAATCTCAAGGTATTCCATTGAAATTGTTGAATATTTTAAAAAAACCTACTACTATAAAAATTGAAGAGAATAATGTTATGAGCAACATCGACAAAAATATCACACCTGCCTTTTCTGAATTCTCAGAAAAGGAGTTAAATTATCTTCTCTTTGCTTCCTATCCAAGTGTAGTCAATCGCTACAACTTGGAGTTTTTCTGTACAGCCCGTGAGGCTGCTTTTTGTTACAATTGGCTCAAGAGGCAAAAGAAACTTGCTCAAGTTCAACCAGGTGGAGATTTGATCATGAATGAGGATTTCCGCAATCAAATGCGTGAGTTCCACAAACAAGAAGAACCCGAAGAGGCTGAGCAAATGTCAACTACGGCAACCATCCTCGACACTTTTACTTCATTGTTCCAAAATCCAGGACAACACTGGATCCCTGTAACCCTTCAGCTTTTTGACTCTTTCACAAAGGATTTGTGTCGCAAAATCTTTGATGAAATTGAGTGTGATGAAATCTTTTCGATTTTAAATGAAAGAGGTGATCTTTTTAATATCTCAAACAAGCAGTACTCACTTAATGATGACATTAAACTTGTGACTAAAAGGTTTATTGAAATCGGAGGAGGCGGTCCAAAAGAGAATATTGGTGAAAAAGCCAAGGTCGAATGGATTAAGTACCAAGAGGAATCAACTGAAAAGAGAATGCGTTTAGAACAGGAACGTACAAATCTTGAAGAAGAAGCCTTTGATGCAGAAAAGAAAATTTTCTCTTTAGATGAACTTAAAAACCAGCTTGCTGCTAATCATAAAAATCCTCCTAGCCAAAAATCCAAACGGGAATATTCTTTCAGCACATCGGTTATTCTAATTGCAATTGGCCTAGGAACTACTGGGGCAAGTATATTCCTAGACTCTCTTGGCAGTTATCACGCTGCCGCCGGTATTCTTTTAACTATCTTTGGGTTCTTTTGGCCTAATGTTGAAATCAAAAAGCAAGTATTTCAATCAGCGGGAAAGGCTCCAAAACTTGCTATTGAAACTCAACAGAGATCACTCACCCATAGAATGAGTGGACTGGCGTCTCGGGTGTCATCAATACGAAGCAATTTGGAGAATCTTAATTCTGATCTGGAGGGTTTAGACCAAGGAATGAACGCCCCCTATATCTCGGAATAAAAAGATGGCTCTTGAGCGATTTAATTAGTTGCTACAAGCTTTATTTTTCTCAGAAGTACCCCCCAAAGAAGGAGGTATTTGCTTATTAACTCGAGCGAGATATTTTGATAATAAATCTTCTTCCCTAGTTGTTAAATCACTAGTTACTTTTTTTTGTAACTCTAATGCAATTTTTTCACTTTCTCGAAAAATCTTTTTTCCTGCTGAAGTGATGTTAATTTTGTTCTCTCTTTTATCATCAGGGTTTCCCGCAAGTTTAATATAATTAAGTGCTTCAAGGCGTTTTACAATTGAGGATAAATTATTTTTATTAGTTGAAATTAATGCAGCTAACTCGCCCTGGTTCAGTTTTTTCGGGCGGCAATCATGTATTGTCCTTAACACAGTGTATTGTACAGTAGTTATAGGTAGTTCTGAAATTCGTTCACGAAAGAGATGGTTGAGTCCAAACCAGCAACATCGTATTAATACAGGAAACTTTGATAGAATCATTTCAATTGAAAAAGAATAGGTTCTTCACACTAATTATCGAATTATCTTTGATCAAAGAAGTTCACTTAAGTCAGTAATGATAGATGAATGACTAGTTTTTATAATTACAGTAAGATAAAATCAAATAAGTCTAATCAAGTGAATTAATTGATTAGGCAAAAAAACTTATATGATTAGGTTGAGAATGTCTTACCACTCCAACCCCAAAGATGTCTCTCGGATTCTTGAAATTCAAGATAGATTCTGGAAGGTTCTACATTAATCAATCCGATACATAATTCTGTGATCTTAGCAGATAAAATATTGGTGATTTCTGGAGAAAGAGTTCCCACATTTTTCAATTCGATAAAAAGTGAAGGCGTGGTTGAATCTAATCCAAAACTCTGCAATTCAGTCTGTTGGAAAATTACCATTACAAACCCCTCTGACTTTACCAGAGTTTTGCCAACTAACTTTGACAACGATTTTGAGAGCGAATTTAAAATATCTTTTGTGAGTACGTTTGAATAATGAACTTTAACTAATGGCATCATTTTATTTCGTAATTAGAAATACAAGTGTCAAGGTTACATTATTTTGCTAGAATCAAAGGCTCAATACATTGCCACTTATTCATTTATAAAATGTGAATTAGATTATAGCTATCAGGCTATGTAGATAGATATTCTCCAACACTAAGTGTATTTCAGAATGTCGAGGCTATTTAAACAGATCACTTGACCATTCATCTCATATTTTGGAGTGTTGTGATTGTGAAAATTCAATCGAGTACTCTTCTAATTTGTTTAACTTTATGTAGTTGTGATCTTTCATCACCGATATCGAGTCCGGAATCACAAAAAATTGAGGCAGATAGAAAACCTAACGAGCATTTGGAAAAAGCAACTGAGAAGTTTTTGGCCACTGAAATTAGGCAATCTACTCCGAGAATTCAAGACGGTCAGGACTCCACAAAATCTTTTGATGATTTACAATCTCCTGTTACTAAAGGAAAACCGAAACTTCCCTTCCCTTCCGGGAATCTTCTCGAGTGAATCAAGAGGATCAAATCGACCCTGTGCAAATTCCAATCAATGGAACATTAGACCTCCATGGCTTCAAGCCAAGCGATGTGAAAGTGCTCGTAATCGAATATCTTAATGAATGCTCAAAAAAAGGGATTCATGAGGGCCGAATTATTCATGGAAAGGGAATTGGTACATTAAGGGAAATAGTGCACTCGATCCTCAAGTCCCACTCAAAAGTAAAGAGTTACTCTTTAGGGGATTCAACTTCGGGAGGTTGGGGGGCAACTTCATTTATACTTAATAAGTCAAATTAAGAATAAGAACACTTATCGACCGATACTATCCTCCATCGAATTTTGCTGTCGAGTAATATCATTCAAGGTTAAGATTCCAACTAATTTTCGATGATCTGTCGAACTGACTATGGGTGCATGTACCAAATCGTTGTCCACTAATATTTTGGCGGCTTCACGAATCGATAATTCTGGTTTGAGAAGAATCAGATTTTGATCTTGAATCATCTCCAATATCGAAACCCTCTCGTCCACCTTGATTGGTGCATCCAGCTCTTGATGTGTGATCATACCGATCAGCCTACTTCTTTGATCAAGAATGGGATAGGCATGGTGCTTTCGGAAATGAAGATCAATCCTTTTTAAGTTATCTTGAATCGAATGGTGGCCTTCGATAAAAACTGGATCAAATGTCATAATCGTACTGGTCGGTAAATTTCGCCAATCTTGGTCGCCTTTATAATGGGGTAGTTTTTTTAGATTTATTTTATCTTGAAGGAGAAGAGAGTCATAAAGGGGAACCGGTTGGAAACGAACCGCAACAAACCATGCGATCATATTCCCAATCATCAAAGGGAGAATTAAAGCATATTGACCAGTCATTTCCCAAATAATGACAATTGACGTCATGGGACAACGAATCACGGCCGCAAAAAATGCACCCATACCAAGCATCGCCATCGCACCAACCACATCATTATCAAACTGAAAAATCGGTTGAGCTAAAAGTCCAAGTAGTGCCCCGAGCATCCCACCTATAAAAAGAGTGGGTGCAAACAAACCACCGCTTCCACCGCTTCCGTAGGCTAAAAGAGTAGCGAGTACCTTTCCGACTAAAAGTAATGCAACGACTAGGATGACTGTAATACGACCATTTAAGGCGTCGCTTAAATCATCGTACCCAACACCGAAAACTCCTAACTTACCCTCCGAGAACCAGGCCACAGATACACCGATCACTCCTACTCCCAATCCACCTATTCCTGGCTTCACCCAATTAGGTAACGATACTTTCTCTCGGAAGAAACCCCTTGTCGACAAAACTCCTCTGACGAATAAGCGACCAAACAATGCACTTAATAGACCAAGGGGAACTGATATCAGCATCCACCAATCAGTAGTGATTAAACCAATATCTATGGCAAATGCGGGATGCTCGCCGACTAAAAGTCTTTGCACGGTAGTAGCAATCACCACGGCGATAAAAATTCCGAAAAATGATTTGCTACTGAAATTCCCAAGCAACTCTTCGAACACAAAAAACACTGCGGCCATGGGAGTATTAAATGCAGCAGAAATTCCAGCGCCCATGCCTAGTGGAACCATTGCCTGGATTCGTTTCCTCGCCAATCCAAACCAACGACCAATCTTAGATGCAATTGCGGAACAAATATGTACGGTTGGCCCTTCCCTACCCAAGCTCATCCCAAAACCAACGGAAAGCACCCCCACTATGAATCGGTACACAGCTTCCCGTAGTCGCATTAATCCAAACTTACGATAATATTGCGACTTCGTGCGTGGAATCCCCGAACCCGCTGCATTCGGTTCAAGGTATTCTAAGATCAAACCTGTAAGTATACCGCCAACCATGGGGGCCAAGCCGATCAAGATGTAAAACCATTTTTGATCACCATCTCCAATCCAATAACCGAGTTGATGTACAAGATAAAAAACAAATTCTATAGCCTTATGGAAAGCAACTGCAGCCACTCCACAACAAACACCAGTTATAATCCAGATGATCAAATAGCGCTGACCATCAGTGCAATGCTTACGCAAATACTCCGGCACACTGAACTTTATTGTTCTATTCCTGCCAAGTTTGGCTTCGCTCATTAAAATCACAATGAAGGCGAGTCCTTAAAATACAAGTTGAAACAGGACACTAAGAACACTGCCCGCAATGAATAAAAATTAAGACAAGAGCTGTTCTATCATTACTAATAGAACGATAGTCAAAACAACCAGTATTTTTCATTTAATCAACGAAAGCTATTATTTAAATACGATTAAATTGGCATTACGACTTGAGTATTAGTGTAACTGCCCCACCCCCAAAAATATCAATACTGAAGAAACATATTAGTACAGATTTCAAAATTACTTAAATCTAATCATGCTCATTTATTAGAAGATTAATTTAATCGTAAAAAACGTCATTTTCAGAACTCCTTAGAAATCCGGTTCTCCTCTTTCAATGGGCTTTCGGTTCGCAACATTTCGCCAAATCGTCTGATCCTTAATTCCCTGTCATTCTAAACCGTTAATAGAGAAACTTTCGCAAAATATTGAGCGACAATAAATTATATAATATGATTAAGTTTGCTTTAATGATGATACGCAGTGACTATCAGGGTGAATTATTCTAATAATTTGGGGTAGTGAGTATCTACATACACAACCTCTGTAATAATATACCTCAGGCACAATTAAAATTACCACCACTTTACCTCTCTCAAATGAGAATACTGATAAAGGATCGCAAGCATTACCGCCCACCATACTTTCATTCGTAAAAGACCTTCCCAATCTTTGTTCACTTACTGGGTTGGCTTGTACAGTTGTAGCAATTTATTCTAGTATTCTCGGTTTTTACCCATTGGCAATGGTTGGGATGATTTGGGCAGTTGCCTTTGATTGGGCGGATGGACTTATTGCCCGAAACATGAAAGGTAGAAACAAGTCCAAACAAACTTTCGGAGGGCAACTTGATGTCTTAATCGATATCGTGAGTTATGGAGTTACCCCAGCTATCCTTCTGTCTAGTTACGGTGAATACAACTTCATCTTTCTGGTAACCGCTTTTATCATTCTGTCTGCTAGTGCAATACGTTTAAGTTATTTCAGTACATTTGGTCTCGCAGGTGGAACCAAATACACAGGGCTAGCACTGGACAATAATAGCGTAATACTAGTCTTCATCTTTTTATTTGAAAGCCTTTTTAGCCAAGGAACATTTTCCTATATTTTACTGGTTAGTTGTTTAGGCATTGCGATGTTGAATGTTTCACAAATTAAAACGCCAAAATTATCCTCAAACCCAAGAAATGTCTACATTCTAGGCATTTATACGATTATACTCACCTTTGTTTATGGGTGGATATATTTTCTTAAAATTTAAATATAAATGCTCATATACACAGTAGGCACATTTGATTTGTTACATGTTGGACACCTCGCATTATTGGAGTACTGCAAAACATTGGGCGATATTTTAGCGGTAGGAGTTGGTTCAGACGATGTAGTGAGTTCTTACAAACCGAATATGCCTGTCATTCCATTAAACCAAAGAATGGAAATGCTCAAGGCGTTGCGATGTGTGGATATTGTTCGCCCCTACCACGAACTCGAATATGTTTCAGGGTGCAAAGAATTAAAACCAGATATTTTTGTAATTGGAGAAGATTGGGGTAATAAAAAGCATAACATCGATGTAGAAGATTATTTATCTACCGAAGGTAAAAAACTTATTCAGGTAAGCTACAACCCACAAGCTTCATCCTCTAGAATCAAACAAATCGTATTGGATCAATCTCATCGAGGTAAATACTTGGCACAGGAAATTCCTCTCAGTAAACAAGTGCATGCAGTTTGATAGCTCAATATTACCAATTATAAAATCAGTTCATTGAGTCGAAAAACGAGTAAGCTCATCAGTTTTCGATTGCCTTTACTCAAACGACTCGGTTGATGTTTGGCGATGGCCATTAACGACATAATACCCTTGGATGCACTTTTTGGTGGTGAAAACACCAAAAAGAAAAAGAAAAAAGTTGATCGTATTGCTTTATCCTCTCCCTTAATGCGCATCCCCAGGATGGATGTATTCGTCGCGAGAGATTTAATTGATATTGGGGTAAAGGAATTATATGAAATCCAAGGTCGTTCGGCAGAAAGTTTATTTGAGGAAATTAAAAAAATGCGACCCGATACTCCAGATTATCGATTAGCATACCTGAGAATGGCCATTTACTTTTCAGAAAATGAACCCGCTGATCCAAAAATGCTCCACCCCAGTCTTTGGGGTGAATAAAAGCCAAGGTTAAAGGCTACCCGGTTGATTTATCAATATTCGAAAGAGCACGCTTAGCTTGCCAACCATAAATAAACCATATCCCAAAAAAAGAACTCCATTCAAAATAACCATAGGTGCCTGAATATTGTTGAAACCGACTACGCATAGAGTTCCTCCCACTACAGCAAAAACCCAACCGAACCAAGATCGGTATTTAATCACCCGTCGAAAGTGGACTACCTTATTGGCTTTTTGTTCTTCAGTTAATTCTTTCATTGATAAGATTAATTAAACCCCAAGTCATCATCCTGCTTGCCTCCTAAGGCTTGCTTGATCAAATCCAGCCTATCATTCTCATTGGTCAGGTCACTAAGGAGCATAGTCGCTCTCTTACTTAAATTCTGGACTTCGAGCATGGCCTGTTTTCTAAGGGTATGCTTGCACAATGTGTAAGCAGCTAAATCCACAAAAGCGATATCATCATCAAGCGGAGCAAGGAATTCGAGCATTTCTTCTGTAACCTCTCCTCCTAAGTCTTGATTCCTTTCAAGTTGTAGGGTTATTTTATCGCGAAGACCAAAAGACCCTTCGTCTACAATTGTTTCAACGGGCTCAACTTCTAGAATACGGTAAGGGATTTCTTGTGGGATCGATACAATCTTCACTCGACTCAACCCCTGAAGCAGGACAAAAGATGTCCCATCTGGATTCTCTTTCGCCACTCGGATTAGACCTGCTGTGGCAACCCCGAAAGGCAACTCGAGGTGAGCTTCCTCTTCTGAGACATTCTCGCGCTCGCCAACAATCGCGAAGATTCGGTCTTCCTTCAATCGATCTAATAGCATTGCTTTATATCTTTCCTCAAAAATCCGAAGGGGCATCATGGCTTGTGGAAACAATACGACTCCACTAAGAGTCATCGCGGGGATTCGATTCGGAATTGAAAAGTTTTCTGTATTCATACTCACTACATTCTGTTCGGCTTTAGGCAAAAGGTCAAATCACCAGCCCAACAACGCTTGCGGTAAGTAGGCAGGCAAAGGTGCCACCAAGTAGAGCCCTCCAACCTAATTGAGTAAGGTTTGTTCGTTGACTGGGAGCCAAAATTGCAATCCCTGCGACCTGAATTCCAACAGAAGCAAAATTAGCGAATCCGCACAGTGCATAGCTTGCAAGGATGATTGAGCGTTCATCCTTAATCAGCCCAAGTTCTTTAAAATTACCAAGATGGGCATACGCAACAAATTCATTTAGGACTAATTTTTCCCCCAGTAATTGACCGACCAAGCGAATATCGTCAGATGACACTCCCATCAACCAAGCAATCGGAGAAAATACCCATCCAAATAAATACTCCAATGTAACTTCGCCTTCCTCCAATCCAAACCAACCTTCAATCCCTAAGGGTTTAACAAATAAATCTCCGAAAATAAAATTTCCCATCGAGACCAAGCCAGTAAAAACAATTAAGATCGCCCCTACATTAAAGGCAAGAAGTAGCCCCTGGGTGGTGCCGGCAGTTAACGCATCAAAAACATTAAGAGTTGAGTTATTCATAGACAGACCGATCTCTTCTTCTGTTTTTTGTGTCTCGGGAAGAAGGATCTTCGAACAAACTATTGCCGCAGGTGCTGACATAAGAGATGCGGTTAAAAGATGCTGGGCGAAAAGAGCTTGTGATTCTGGATCGGTGCCTCCTAAAAATGCAACATAGGCGGCAAAGACTCCACCCGCAATGGTGGCAAAACCACCTGTCATTAAGCATAAAACTTCAGATTTGGTCATTTTTTCCAAATAAGGTCTGACTAACAAAGGGGCTTCGGTCTGACCGACGAAAACATTTGCCGAGATCGCTAAACATTCTGCACCTGAGATTTTCATGGTTCTCTTCATTAACCACGCCAAGGTATAAACAATTCGCTGAAGAATACCCCAATGGTAAAGAAGTGCGGAGAGAGCAGAAAAAAATAAAATTGAGGGTAATACTCTAAATGCTACAACGGTCCCATAGCTCGTTGCATCACTGGCCAATTCTCCAAAAACAAAAGTTGCACCTTGATAAGAAAATTCAGTCAACCGGACCACACCTTGGGATATTCCTTGTACTAAATCTGTAACTAATGGAGCTTTTAACAATAAAAGAGCGAAAGAAATCTGCAGTGCAAGTCCTGAAAAAACCAGCCGTGCGGAAATAGCCTTGCGGTTGCTACTGGCCAACCAAAGCAAAAATAAAAGGCAAAATATCCCCAATAAACTTCTAATTAAATCCATTTATAAATAGCTTAAATTGTAAAGCTCGACTCAGGAATGCAACCTGAAAGAAAAAAAGTGACTTTATTGATTGAAGATTAAGTGGAAAAAAATGTAGATCAAAACATGATTTATTTTAAAACTATTTTGTATACACTTTTAATTTTCCTACAAAGCTGTGGAGTTCCACTCATTCCGGGGATCTGATTTTTTAAATTAGCCAGTCTATAATATGACAATTGAAGAAAAAAATTCTCTTAAAAAAATTCTCGTTATTGGCGGTGGTTCAGGAATGGGAAAAGCAATTGCACTGAAATTATCCAATGAAGGGCTAAGTGTTTCGATTGCTGGCAGACGGAAAGATAAACTTCTAGAGGTTGCAGAAGAAAGTAATCAAAAAATAAAGACGTACCAAGCAGACATTACTAATCGCGATTCAATTGCAGAGCTGTTTTCCTGGTTTGATCAAGAAGTGGGAGAACTCGATATTTTAATCAATGCAGCCGGGATTAATATTGCCAACCGAAGTATGATTCAACTGGCCCCTGATGAATGGGATAAGGTGATTAATATAAACCTAACTGGTACTTATAACTGCATCAGAGAAGCATTGGAAAGAATGCGCCCACGAAAGTCAGGTCTGATTATTCTCATCAATTCTGTGGCGGGAAAACGGGCAATCCCTCTGGCGGGCGTTGCATATAATGCATCGAAATTTGGTATGTCCGCTCTGGGTATAGGTGTGGGAGAAGAGGAGCGGGATAACGGCATACGAATTACTAATATTTATCCGGGCGAAGTAAATACTCCAATCCTAGATGAAAGACTAGTGCCCCCCACCCCTGAACATCGGGCAAGTATTTTACAACCTGAAGATGTAGCAGAAGTAGTTTCCACTGTGGTACACTTACCCGCCAGGGCTCACGTTCCAGAATTAGTCATTAAGCCGAGTAGGCAAAGCTTTGTTTAAATCCTTCCGTCAACTGAAAGGATTTCCCAAAAAATTGTTAGATATTTAAATTTTCCTTAATTGAATCAACAGCAGCTTCAACATTTGCCCGGTGACCGAAAGCACTAAGCCGAAAGAACCCTTCCCCTGCTGGACCAAACCCCGATCCCGGGGTGCCTACCACATGACACTCACCGAGTAATTTATCGAAAAACTCCCATGATGTAAGACTATTGGGAGTTTTTAGCCAAACATAGGGTGCATTGCCACCCCCATAGGTTTGGATACCTTTGGCCTTAAGACCTGAGTTTATAATTGATGCATTCTCAAGGTAAAAGGCGACTTGCTCTTTCGTCTGTGATCGACCTTCAGGGTTAAGCACTGCAAGACCTCCTGCTTGAACAATATTTGATGCACCATTAAAAAATGTGTTCTGACGACGAGTCCATAAATTATGCAAAACACCTGCTTCAGCATCCTCGGCAATACATGCCTTTGGAACAATTGTCCAAGCGAGACGAACGCCCGTAAAGCCAGCGGTTTTCGAAAAACTATTCAATTCGATTGCGCATTCGTGAGCACCTTCGATTTCATAAATACTTTTGGGTAATTCCGGGTCAGTTATAAATGAAGCGTAGGCCGAGTCATATAAAATGATCGCTTTTTGTTCTCGGGCATAATCAACGAAGGTCTTAAGCTGTTCCTTAGTCGCAACTGCACCGGTTGGATTATTCGGACTACAAAGGTAAATTAAGTCGACCTTTCCTTTTGGTAATTCAGGAAAGAAACCATTCTCTTCAGTACAGGGCATATAAACTAAGCCTTCATACCCATTCTCTCCAGACAAACCAGTTCTGCCCGCAATTACATTACTATCAACATACACAGGATACGCTGGGTCCTGAACTGCAACTACGCAATCCTCGGAGAAAATACCTTGGATATTCCCTGAATCAGATTTTGCACCTTCACTCACAAAAACTTCGCTCGAATCTATTGACGCGCCTAGCTCATTATAAAAACCTGCTATCGCTTCGCGTAATGGCGTAATTCCTTCCGCAGGTCCATACCCCGAGTAAGTTTCCACATTCCCTAAATCGTCAACACCTTGACGTAAGCCAGTAAGCACTGAGGGTACAATCGGTTCTGTTGTATCACCGATACCAAGTCGCATTACTTGAACACCAGGGTTCTCGTTTAAAAATTGGTTTGTTCTTCGGGCAATCTCGGGAAACAGGTAACCAGCAGAGAGTTTTTGATAGTTTTGATTAATTTTAGCCATAATAAAAAAGAAGATTAATATAGAAAGTAAAACGAGTTTGGCAACGGACAATCGTTACTCCCCTGTTTGTAAAAGTAAACCCTGCTTTCGGGCAGAACGAAATGCCAAAAGAAATACGCAAACTCCGCAGACAAAATAGAAGCAATTGAGTAAAAATGCCTTTTGGAGAAGATCCCCCCGCCATTGCCCTTCCAACACTAGGGCACGCATTCCCTCAAAGACATAAGAAGTAGGAATCAACTGAGCAATTTCCTGCAACCATGGAGGAAGCGTGGAGAGTGGGTAATAAATGCAGGACACTGGAGCAATCATGAAAGGAACTACCCAAGTTAAGCTCTCAGCACCCAAACCATACCGGATCAATATTCCAGTTACTACCTGGGATATTGCCCACCCCGTAAATACAAGATTAAAAAAGAAAGCTAATAATGGAAGCCCCATGTCAAAGACAGACACACCAAAAAATGGAATGGCCAGTAATGCGGCCGGTATCATGCCAATTAAAGTTCGAATCATACTGATAGATGCGAGTGCAACCATGAGTTCCCATGGTCGAAGTGGGGCAACAAAAAGATTGCCTAAATTTCTCGACCACATTTCTTCTAAAAAAGATAGGGTGTAGCTTACATGGGACCGAAAAAGAGAGTCCCAAACCAAGACGACAGAAATAAGAATACCCGAAGCAGTAATCTCAGGCTGACTTGCACCAAAATGAAGAGAGACAAAGCCCCATATAATAAGCTGCATAGTAGGCCAATAAGAAATCTCAATAATACGTGGCCAAGAACTTCTGAGTACATAAAGATATCGAAGCAAAAGTCCTTGAATGCGAGAAATGGAACCCGACTTCATTCTTCTTTCCCCCTACTTACATCCAAAAAAACTTCTTCCAGTGTTTTTCGATCATACTTTTGTAAAAGAGCTTCAGGAGAGCCCTCTTCAACTAATTTCCCCCGACGAAGCAAAAGAACATTTTCACATAGTTGCTCAACTTCTTTCATGTCATGGGAAGCTAGCAGTATCGTCCCCTTACTTTCCTCTTGATATTCTTTAAGAAATGCTCGAATCCACCCCACCGTCTCCGGGTCTAAACTTGCGGTAGGTTCATCCAAGAGCAAAAGCTCAGGATGGTTAATCAATGCCTTAGCCAGAGAGACTCGGGTTTTTTGCCCTGCAGATAGCTTCCTTAATCTACTATCAGCAAATTCTTCAAGTCGAAATGTTTCAATCATCTCCAAAACGGCATTCCTTACATCTTTCAACCCATATAGTTTTGCATAGACAGTCAGGTTCTCACGCACCGTTAAACGTTGGGGTAAATCAACATAAGGTGAAGAAAAATTCATTCTCTTTAATGCAGGATAACGATTCTTAATAAAATCATAACCGAATATACTAATCTTTCCCTCACTAGGAAGAAGCAAGCCGAGCAACATGGATAATGTGGTTGTTTTCCCCGCACCATTTCCACCAAGAAGAGCCGTTATTGAGCCTTGATTGAGTTCTATACTCAAATTATCAACTGCTCGAATAGATCCGAAATCCTTACTTAGGTTCTCTGTTTTTAAGACTATGCTCATCAATACATTAATAAAAAAATTTCATAAAGAAGAGATTTCTATCCTTAGGGGCAAGCTGATTAGAACTAATTGCTGAAACTTCCTACCTTGGGTTTAGTCAAATGTTAGTTTCATTAGCTGCTGACTGAGTTCGCCCGCCGCATCCTCAATCGAACCATGATTAAGTAGGTCAACTGCACTTACAAGATGAGTGCGGACTAACACCGTTGAAAAAGGAAATGGAATGACAAAACGATCCCATGAGTTTAGCTGAAAGTGTCGACCATATTCAAAAGTTACTAATAATAAGGGTACTTTAGATAGTTTTGCCACTAAGATACCACCCGCTTTCGCTCTGTAACAGGGCCCCCTTGAGCCATCTGGAGTAATCCCAATGTCATGGCCGTCTTTTAATTTCCTAACCAAGTCTCGAATCGCTTTGGTGCCACCCCGACTACTGGAACCTCGAACAGAATAAATGCCCGACCAGCCATAAAATGCTTCGAGCCAAGCACCATCTCGACTTCCACTAATTAAGCCAAAGCATTTCCTTTTCATCCTGAACCTCCTTTGCCATTCCCCTGCAAGAAAGAGGCGATTGTGCCAAAGGGTAATGATGACGGGGTATTGATTTCTTTCAATTTCTAGCTGACTGGCCGAATCAGAAAACTTGAAGCGGATGGTTCTAACCCAAAGGCGATACAATAAACCAAATGGAAAAAGGATGCATTTATGTTTAAACCCCAATGAAAATGGGGACTGCGGGGCGACCCGCTGAGGCTCAATCATTGATTGAATCAAAAATCAAAGTTCGCACCAAGTTCAGCAATATGTGCAGGGACTTCATTTTCATGAAAATATCGATATCCAAGACTCAATGCAAATAACTCACTCATTCTCCATGAAATACCGGCGTTGCCGGTAAGAAAAACATCATGATCTTTTCTTGTGCTAAGATCTCTATTATCCTCAATTAAAGACAAGTAATAACCAAGCCCAGCTCCAGTGTATAGTTCAAATGATTTGGATATACTAAAACTGTATCCCAAGTCTAAATATCCCGCAAATGTTTCACTACTTCCAGTTAAGAACTTGGTCGGTAATTTTAATTTTGAATCATTGTGAAAAGAATGCCTTTTATAAGACCCACCCAATCCAATTTTAAAATTGTTAACCTTAAATCCGCCTGCCATGGTGGTTGAAAAGCCCGGATCGTATCGCTTGTAAGAATGAACTGACTTGTGAATTTTATGAGCAAAGGACATTCCTGGACTTATCAAGAAATAATAACCCAAACTTTTTTCATTATTGGGATTGAAAGTGCTCACCACTTTATCATCCTTAGTAAAGCTACCAGGGGAATTCACATTAAATGCAAGTTTATCTTCTGAGGGTTGCGGGATAACGGGAATACCAACCGTAGAAATGAAATCAGGTTGGGCGGCAGGATAAGCAGGAACACTCTCAGTTCTAGGTTCAAAAACGGGTCGTGCAGGTTGATTCGATGTATCGAAAGGAGTTTGAAAGTTTCCCTTCGAAGAAAGGCCGTAGAATATCTTGTCAAATCGGTCTTGTAAGTTATGTAATTTCTCAGAGTAGTTATTTAACTCACCCTTCATTCCATAAATCCTTTTTTGCTGATAAAAACTCTTATCATCAATATTCTCGTAGTAATCGACCACCGCTTTCCTAGAAGACTCAGAACTGTATTCAGGATTAAATTCACCCTGAGAAAGCCCGGATGAACTGAAAGCTATCAGAATGAGAACGAATAAGGCGGGTAAAAAGAAATAGGTTTTATACAGATGATTCATATATTAGGTAATAACGAATGCAAAAAGTTAATCGCCTCATAGCAAGACTAAAGATTATTTTTTTGTAATTCGGGTTGTTTTTTTAGAAAGAGTTCTTTTGAAATAAAAATATAATATATGAAATGCGAAAAAATATAGAATGTTTACAATAATTCCTCCCATTAATGCCACACGAATTCCTTCTTCTTGACGAACCGCTCGGCGATGGGCCACTAAATTTCGAGACAACACCTGATCTGAAGTCATCGCTAACCGAGCATCATAGAATTCAGCGCTAATGTTCCTGTCGAAAAATACTGCTGGAATTTCAGGTTTTACTTTCAATATAATATCCCAGTAATCACGAGTGGGTGTGCTCAAAATAGGTCCTACTTGTATCTCGCGATGAAATGTGAATTGAATAATTATTGCTGTGACAATTAACAATCCTTGAGATACCAACCATGCTTTGGTGCGAAGTTTCATTCTGCCGATATTACCTCTTTTTTGATTTGTAGCAAAAATAAAGAAATAATTCTAACCAGATTTAAGTTCTTTGTTGCCAAGCGAGATGCTTTTTCGAAGAACAGACTTAGGTAGATGAGGTTCTTAATTTTTTTAATATCGTTTTTCAGCGGGTCTTGCTTTGTGCTCGCTGAAACTATTCATATTGTTCGCAAGAACGAAACTCTAAGTGCGATTGCACAAAAATATGGGGTATCCGCCAATGCCATTCAATCTTACAATGGAATTTCGAACCCGAATTTACTTTTCGTTGGCAAAAAAATTAAAATCCCCAGTGGCTCAAGTCCAGAAATTCCTTACACGGTAAAGAAAGGAGACAGTTTGGGAAGTATTGCCTCACGATTTGGAGTGTCGTTAAGTGCCCTATCCTCCCGTAATGGCATTACCAGTCCAAACCTGATTAGAATTGGGCAGAAAATCGTTATCCCTATTAAAGGTTCAAGTCACGCAGCCCCTAGCTTACTCCCAAGTTCACTCCTTAAAACATTGGGTGGCATACGACCGAAGTCAGGAAAATGGAAGAAAATCATCATTCATCATTCGGCAACTCCAGTGGATGATGCGATGAATATGCACCGGGTTCACAAAGCAAGGGGGATGAAAAACGGATTAGCCTACCACTTCGTAATTTCGAATGGTTCTCGAAAAGCTTCGGACGGAGAAGTTTTCATTGGTGAACGATGGAAAAGCCAATTGGACGGCGGTCATGTAAAAAAGCTAAGCTGGAATCAAACCTGTATTGGAATATGCTTAATTGGGAACTTTGAATTGAAACCTCCTTCCTCTCGTCAATTGAAAGCGTTGGAAGGATTATGTGAATACCTGATGAAACGTTGCTCGATTTCAAAAAGCCAGGTAACTACTCATAAAATCTTACATAAGGGGCATACCGCTTGCCCGGGAAAGTACTTATCCCTCCCCTCTTTTATTCGTCGACTGAATCCTTAGGTTGCTTGAAATTATCTTTATCCCGAGCAAATAAAACCTTACCTAAGCGAGTTTCATTGTTTCTTGAAAAAGCCTGTTCAAACTCATTCAGATTGAAAATTGAGTCAACAGGGTGACGAATTTCGGTTAACGCTAGTGGTTGTAACACATCTTCAATTGCTTTTCGGATATCATTCAGGTCCTTGCTTTTCTTCCAGCGATCAAGCCAAAAACCCACAAATCGAATATCATCAAAAATCAAACTTCGGGTTGGAAATCGAACCGCCTCACCATCCATTGCGCCAAAAGTAACATGAACTGCCCCATTGGACAGGCATTTTGCTAATCGAAGCGCACTTCTTCCACCCACTGAGTTTAATGCCAAACCGCATTTCTTTCCTTTGGTTAAATTCTTAACTTCCTCTACGACATCGTCTTGATCCAATAAAACATCCGTTTTACAAAAAGATAAAAGCTTTTCCTTCGCTTGCTCACTTCGAACTAAACTTATACATCTAATGCCAAGCTTTTCGGCAAATTGGATCACTGAAAGCCCCACTGCCGAGTTACCCGCATTCTGAATAATGAAATCACCGGGCTTCAGGTATTCAAAGTCATTGAGTAAACGCCAAGCCGTCATCGGGTTAAGAAGAGAAAGGGCCAATTGATCGAAGGGAACTAAGGAGGGGAGCAGTATAAGTTGGTCGACCGCTTCCTTGGTGAATTCTTGCCAGGCACCTGAAGAG